>ERZ1035025.218-NODE-218-length-42280-cov-23.168171_pt1 | contig 42280 bp, 23 predicted proteins | sample MGYA00520619_ERZ1035025 | MGnify/ENA primary metagenome ERZ1035025 (study PRJEB33766, sample SAMN09781742) | gut metagenome | biome: gut microbiome | host: Homo sapiens | place: Madagascar | study: EMG produced TPA metagenomics assembly of the PRJNA485056 data...
TCCCATTGCCAGCAATCGTTGTGCTGTTTCTGTGTTGGCCTCATGTTTGCCTTCAGCTCTACCTTTCTCTATGCCTTTCTCCATTCCCTTTTCCATACCGATTTCTATTCCTTCAGCAAGACCTTCTTGTTTTGCCGTATCAATAGAGTTCTTGATGTCGCGATAAGCCTTCTTACTAGCTTCATACTCCCTCATTTCCTGCGGAGTAAACTTGGCAATTTCGGCTTCCTCAAAGAGGCGATCGAAGACCTTGTCGCACAGTTCTTTCGGGCGCTGGGTAAGCTTATAGAGGTTCTTCAGTGCATAGAGCCACTTCTCGTAGAGCGTATCCAGTTGTTCAAGGGTTTTGTTGAACTTGGCAATCTCTACATAGATAAACTCCAACTTATCGTAGAAAACCTTGTGGGTAGCGGTATCGCACAACTGTACATGATGGCGGATCTTCTCTTTGTCGAATGCATCCTCGTTCATGCTGAAGTTGAGCAGGGCTACGGTATAGACATGATTGAGTTTGAAATCCCATTCATTCCCCTTTGGTGCCTGTTCACGGATAGGGAAGGTTGAGTAGAAAAGGGCGCGATCCTTGAAATACGTCTGGTAGGCATTCTGCATTTCAACGATGAACTTCTCGCCGTTTTCGCCCTCGCAATATACATCAAAGATGGCTCTGCGGTCGGTATAGACATCTCCTACATGCTCTGGATTCAGATACGATACGTCCTTCACAACCTGTTTGCCATTAAACAAGCTGTTGAGGAAGCAAATGAGCAAATCCTTGTTCATTGCTGTTCCAAAAATTCGCTTGAAACCGAAGTCGGTCAGCAAGCTGATATATCTTTCTTCTACCTGCTTCATAATCATCTGTATTAAAATGCTACCGCAAAGTTACGACTTTATTTTCATATCTGCAAGGGATTTCTGGGAAAAGTTAGGATAGCGGCTCTTTATGTTTGCTATATATTCTATGTTGGCGGCGCATTAAACTATACGTCGATTCACAATCAAGGGTCTATATGCCACGATGAAAAGGTGGCTCCTGAAAATTTTTCGTAAGTTTTTATAAGATTTTGTGCGTTTATCACTATTTTTGATTATATTTGCAACCAATATGGAATTAACCTAAACAAAAGTGCAAATATGGTTATGAAACAGAAATTTAAACTCATATTTTACGGTGTAGGAGCGCTGATTTTATCGCCCCAATCCATTCATGCCCAATTTGTGAATATGGAGGGGTTGGACTCTTTACGCCTGTCGGGATCGGTGAGCGTGGTGGAACCTGAACTCCTGAAGAAAGGCGTACTTCACAATGCCCTCGATGCATTGAGTGGACAGACAGCTGGTGTCAATGTCACAACCAATGGACTTGACCGTATCGCCATGTTGAACGCTGTACGTGTTAGAGGTACTACTTCCATTATGGGAGGTAACGAACCACTTGTTATTATTGATGGCGTAACCTCTGATGTGGCTACACTTGCAACAATTTATCCTGCGGATATAGAAAGTTTTACGGTTCTGAAAAATGCCAGCGAAACTGCACTTTATGGTTCGCGCGGTGCTTCGGGTGTTATTCAGGTGAAAACCAAAAAGGGTACAGGTAAGGGATTCCAGATCTCTTATGAGGGTAGCTATGGCATCGAAGCTATGTATAAAAGTATGGAAATGCTCAATGCTGCTGAATATATTGCGGCAGCACAGAAGTTGGGATTGGAATATAATGACAAGGGATATGATACCAACTTCCGGAAGGCTATCACCCGAACAGGAAATATCCAAAACCATTATCTGGCTTTCAGTGGTGGAAATCCACAGAGCAACTATCGCGCTTCTTTTGGTTATATTGATCATAACACCATCATCCGCAGTAAGGGTTATCGCAATTTAGTGGCTAAGATTGATGTCACTCAGAAGGCATTTAATAATAGACTGACTGGCGACTTCGGTGTATTTGGTTCTTCCTATAAGAACAATGATATCTTTGACAGTCAGATGCTCTTCTATTCTGCCGATGCAATGAATCCTACCTATCCATTCGATAGAGAGAATGGCAGTTGGGTAAAGAATGGAGCGGCTTCGCAGGTGAATCCACCAGGAGCCTTGCTGCAGGAGCGAAGTGATAGCAAGAATATGAACTTCAATGGTCATCTGAAGCTGAAATATGATATCTGTGATTATCTGAATGTCACTGCATTCGGAGCATACGGCTATGCTTCCAATGAAAATAATCAGTTCTGTCCTACATGGGTTTGGGCGCAGGGCAATCTCTATCGTGGTGAATTCAAGAGTGAGGAATGGCTTGGTAATGTTTCATTAAACTATCAGCATTCCTGGGGTATTCATAATCTCAAGGCGATGCTTGGCGCAGAATATCAGAAAGATATCCGGACTGGTTTCTGGACTTCTGCCAAGGGAATTACCAACAACGGGATGTATTATCACAATATAGGTGCTGCCGCCTCTCGTCCTTATGGAGGAACGGATAGCAACTATGAAGATCTGGCCTTAGCTTCTGTGATGGGGAATATCGACTACACCTTATTAAATAAATATAGCCTTTCGGTTTCCATGCGTGGTGATGGTTCTTCGATGGTGGGCGATGATCATACTTGGGGTTTCTTCCCATCCATCTCTCTTTCCTGGGATATGAAACAGGAAGAATGGCTCCGTCATATCAAGGATATTACGATGCTGAAACTCCGCACGGGCTATGGTAGGTCGGGTAATCTTGGTGGCATATCTGCTTATACCACGATGAACACGGTGAGACAGAACGGCATTGTTTCGGTGAACAGTTCGCCTACGGTGACGATGGGGATGATCAGCAACAACAATCCTGATTTGAAATGGGAAACACGTGCTACCTGGAACCTGGGTGCTGACCTCGGCTTGTGGAATAACCGGCTGGTTCTGACGGCTGAATATTACTATTCCAAGACTACGGATATGCTTTATGCCTATGACGTGCCTGTACCTCCATTCGCCTACGATAAACTGTTGGCGAATATCGGTTCGATGAGCAATCAGGGTTTAGAGATAGGCTTTTCTTTCACTCCTATTCAGAAAAAGGACATGGAACTGAACATCAATATGAATCTCTCTTGGCAGAAGAATAAACTCCTGTCGTTGAGCGGTGAATATGCTGGTATGCAGATGTCGGCAGCTGATGTGACGGCGATGGGCGCCTTGTCGGGTGCCGGGCAGCATGGCGGTTATAATAATGTGGTCTATCAGATTGTGGGGCAGCCGCTTGGTGTGTTTTATCTGCCTCATTGCAAGGGACTCGTGGAAGATGGCAACGGACATTATCGTTATGACATCGAAGACCTGGATCAGAATGGAACCGTTGATTTGAGTGATGGCGGCGATAGATATATTGCCGGACAGGCTACTCCTAAAGTAACGTTGGGCTCCAATATCAGTTTCCGTTATCGCGACTGGTATCTCTCTCTGCAGATGAATGGTGCTTTCGGACATAAGATTTTCAACGGCACAGGATTGGCATACACCAATATGTCGAGTTTCCCGGATTACAATGTACTGAAGGGGGCACCAGAGAAGAATATCGTAGATCAGAATGTTTCTGATTATTGGCTGGAGAATGGTGATTATCTCAACTTCGAGTATCTCACCCTCGGCTACGACATTCCTATCAAGAAAGGGGTGATACAATCGCTCAGGGTATCAGCGAGCGTGAATAATCTTGCCACAATCACCAGTTACAGCGGATTGACTCCGATGATCAACAGTTATGTGGTAAACAGCACGATGGGTATAGATGATAAGCGGACTTATCCTCTTTACAGAACCTTCTCGCTGGGTCTAAGTGTTCAATTCTAATAATAGATGAGTATGAAACGATATAGAATATTATCTGTTCTGATGGCAGTCTTGGCATTGACATCGTGTTTGAATGAGCATCCGAAAGATCAGCTCGACGAGGATGCCATCTATGGCTCTGCATCTGATATTTATATCAATGCCGTGGCTTCTCTCTATAATTATATAGGTGGAGCCAACGAGAGTGAAGGTATTCAGGGAACTTGTCGCGGCATCTACGATTATAATACGCTGACCACTGATGAGGCTATCATTCCAATCCGTGGTGGCGACTGGTATGATGGTGGTTTGTGGAATGCCATGTATCAGCATCGGTGGACTGAAGATGATGCTTCACTCTATGATACCTGGAAGTATCTCTATAAAGTGATAGTTCTGGCTAATAAGTCGCTTGACATCATTGATGCCAAGTCTTCCATGCTTACTGCCAGCCAGAAAGACAAATTCAAGGCTGAGGTTAGGGCTATCAGGGCTTTGATGTATTATGAGGCGATGGATATGTTTGGCAGGATTCCTGTTGTCTTGTCTTCGGGAGAATCGGAAATCTATCAAACTGCCTCGAAAATGCCAGATATCTCTTTGACAGATACGAACCTGTCGGCACAGAGCGAGCGAAGTGAAACTTTCCGGTTTATCTTCAGTGAACTACAGCAGGTACTTCCTTATCTGTCGGAAGAACATAGTAATAAGGAAGGAAATTATTATGGCAGGATGACGCAGCCGGTAGTCAATTTCCTTTTGGCAAAGTTGGCTTTGAATGCAGAAATATATATGTTTGATGATTGGACCGAGGGGTATGCTAAGCGTCCGAAGGGTAAGGATATTTATTTTATGGTGCAAACAGCCGATGGGGCTTATTCTCTGAAAGGCGGCAAGGCAAGCGAGCATCGCAGCATGAAGTTGAATGCCTGGGAAACCTGCATCTATTATTGTGATAAACTGGCGAGCGAAGGTTATGACTTGGAAGAAGATGATGCTTTCAATTTCTCTACGCATAATGAAACATCGAAGGAGAATATCTTCACGATTCCGATGGATAAGAATATCTATACCAATCAGTTCCATTATCTCTTCCGCTCTTATCACTATACACATGGCGGAGCCTTGGGATGGGGTAGTGAGAATGGTACTTGCGCCACAATCTCTACCATGAAAGCAAACCGCTATGGCGAAGCTGATGAAGATACCCGTTGCAGGATGAACTTTGTGGCAGGTGTGGTGGAAGTTGATGGTGAGAAACTTCTGATGGATAATGGTAAGCCATTGGAATATCAGCCTTTCGAAGTGGCTCAGAACCTGACCAACAGCAAGTATATCAAGACGGCTGGAGCGAGAATGGCAAAATATGAAGTGGATAGAACTTCGTATATGGATGGTAAGTTGCAGAGCAATGACATCGTTCTTTTCCGCTATGCTGATGTGTTATTGATGAAAGCGGAGGCCAAGGTTCGTAATGGAGAAGAAGGTAATGTGGAACTGAATAGGGTTCGTTCCCGTGTAGGCATGCCAAACCGACAGGCTACGCTCGATAATATCCTGGAAGAACGATTATTGGAATTGGTGTGGGAAGGTTGGCGTCGTCAGGATCTTATCCGTTTCGGAAAGTTTACTGCAGCCTATGATCTTCGTATTCCTTTAGCTGGTGAGTCATCGGGTTATACCACCGTTTTCCCAATTCCTAAGAAATGTATGGAATTGAATAAAAAGTTAGTGCAGAACAAGGGGTATGAGAAATCATTATAAAGAGGTTTATACAAAAAAATCATCGGATTCCGCAGAATCCGATGATTTTTTGTTATAACTGATAAAACTTCGTGAAAGCCTTGACGCAATACTCGTGGTCGATTACGCTACCTGTTTCTCGACAACTGTGCATGGCGAGGATGGCATTACCCATATCTACACCCTTCAAAGGAATAGAAGAAGCGAGGATGTTGCCAAGCGTACTTCCACCAGCTACATCACTGTGGTTTACAAATCGTTGGCATGGTACTCCGGCTGCATCGCAGATGCTGGCAAAGATGGCTGCTGATACAGCATCGCTTGCATACTTTTGTGCTGCATTGAACTTGATGACCGGACCGCCGCCAAGCATTGGGTGATTGGTCGGGTCGAACTTCTCACTATAATTAGGATGCCAAGCGTGGGCATTATCAGCAGAAATCATGAAAGCACGCTCTACTGCCTGGTAGTAAGCCTCCTCTGTGCCGCTCTGAGCAAGGGCAATGCGCTGGAGCATATGAGAGAGGAATGGACTTCCGGCACCCTGCTTGGTCTGAGATCCCGTTTCCTCATTGTCGAAGATGGCGAGAACGCGAGTTGTTTCAAATGCCGAAGTATCAGATGATGAAGTGGCATCTGCTGCAATCATCGCCTCTACACCTGCCCAGCACATAGATAAATCATCAAGTCTTCCTGAAGAGATGAATTCCTGATGCACACCGAAGGTGCAGGCTGGAGTGGCATCAGCCAGATAGAGGTCGAAGTCGAGAATATCTTCTTTCTTGATATTCAGTTCGCCTGTAATTACATTCATCAGGAGATTTCCCTTCTCCAGTTCATCATTGATGATGCCCAGGATAGGGAGAACATCCTTTTGCTTGCTCAATTTTACACCATCATTCACCTGGCGGTTGAAGTGGATGGCAAGATTGCTGATTTGCAGCAATGGGCGCTGGATATGAAGAAGGAGTGTCTGAGGATTCATGGCGTTCTCACCTTTTACAATCACTCTACCAGCTAAAGTCAAAGGGCGGTCGAACCAGGTTGACATGATAGGACCACCATACACCTCGGTATTTAGTTTCACGATGCCACCCTCACAAAGCATCTCTGCATTTGGCTTGATGCGGAAGGTAGGAGAATCGCAGTGAGCGCAAATCATGTGGAAACCGCCATCTGCCAATGACTTCTTACCGATTTGGAAAGCATAGATAGAGGAATCGTTCTTGGTAACAAAGAACTTGTCGCCAGCCTCAACCTTACCCAAAGGCTCCTGTGGGTTGATGCGATGGAAACCATTCTTCTCCAATTCTTCAGAGATATTCTTCACTGCCAGAAAGTTTACTGGAGAAGCGTCAAGGAAGGATAATAATCTTTTAATCATATTTTATGTCTTTATTCTGTTTTCTATTTATGTAAAGATAATGCAAATGAGCGCATGAAAACTTGTTTTCAAATTGCCGAATGCAGCTTATCTTATGCAAAAATACAACATTTATTTTATTTAATCTCATAATTCTACTTGTTTTTCATTTTTTTATCAGAATGAACATAGACATGGAATGGAATAGCCGTGGAAGCAAGGAGAACATGAGGCTCAGTTCTTCTTCCAGCCTCAAAGCCAAGCTTTACAAGGCTTTCTGCAAGAATCGTTTCTCGGTTACGCTTGAAGCTAACGGCATCTTCAACATAAGCAACCATGACATACAATTCTATAGCAAGGATGTTACTCTTTGGTAACACAGTTCGAACGATAGCTGTTAAGGAACAAGATGCTGATCAAGAGGAATTGAATCGTTTCGAAAAATAAAGAAATATATTTATATGAAACTAATGAAGCCTGCTTCAATGCGTGTTGAAGCAGGCTTCGTTGTTGATTGAAGTAAGTTTCGATGGCGAATGAAGCTTACTACGTTTTTATGCTCATTTGTATTCCTTTATGCTCCGTGGAAGAGGTATTCCTTTTGAATCTTCTCCGTGAGTCGAGTAAAGAGTTCTTCCACCAATTCATCTGCCACTTCGATGGCGTGGTTCAGAACCCCATCTGAGAAGTGCTGCAAGAGGTCTTGGGCTTTTATCGGGCTCTCCTTGTAAAGCTTCAAGTACTCTGTTTCCATCTCCTTCTGACGTTGGTCGTTCTCAGCCTCCAACTTGGCGTAAGCATCCTTGATGATAGGAGCGAAGGCATTATAGTCGGTCATGCCGAGTGTCATCACCTTGCGGAAACGCCAGTAGGCACTGTTGTCCTTGCATCTGCCATTAGCCACATGGGTGTAAAGCTCAGGGAAGGTTTTTACTCCCTGGTAGAGTGGGAGGAAGACGCTGAGGTCGCCCATGCCGAATGCGACGTAGGTGATGTGACCTATGGCATGAGGCAAATCCTCTCTTACCTGGATGATGTGGGTCTGCGTGGTGCGGAAGATAGATACAGGGCGATAAGGCTCTTTTCCATTCTCATGCAGATATGGATCATGATCGGTATGGTCATAATGGAAACGGAAGGCGGTGCGGAGGTCGGTGAGCGAGATCTTATGCGCAGCCTTGGCAAAGACAGGGAAGGTATTCTTGGTGACATCATTCTGGATGGCTGGTGAGAACATCTGCTGTAAACCCCATACACGTGGATAGTTATAGGTGGTGTCGAGTTCCTCATCACGAGAGTATGCCTTATGGAAATCGAACTTCGCCTTACCATGCTTGTCTTTCTCTGCCTCGGCATCATTTGGATCATAAAGACCATTCTTTTCGGCAAACTCTATCAAGTCGGGTGCTGCCATGAAGTTCTCCTTGTCCTCTGGTGCGTAATCACGGAAACGGCTTTGGTTACCGGTAACGAAGTACTGGTCCTTTGGCATACGGCAAGCCAACCACTTATGTCCGCAAGCATTCTCCAGATACCATATCTCCTTGTCGTCGATGAATCCGATGCCGAATCCTTCTGCCGAACCATATTGCTCGATGAGCTTGCCCAAGCGTGCAGCTCCCTCACGAGCGGTGTGAACGTATGGCAAAACGATATTGTAGGTGCAGTTCTCGGCAAGTCCATTCTTCACGTATGGGTCAAAGGCAAGTGCTTTATCGCTTGAAAAGATGGTCTCTGTTGAACTCATGCCCACGCCAGCCGTATTGAATCCTGCGCTTCCCCATTCGCCTGGGAATTGGTAATCTGGCAATCCTGTATATCCCAAAGCCTCCTTAGGCAGTGGACAGCGGAATTTGCTGTCCTTTGCCACAAATTCCTCAGAGCCAAACTTTGTATCCTCATGTACTTCGATGTTGATGGCCATCAGCGCATCGAAGTCGCTGGAACGGCAAAGGTATTTGGCGCCATCTGCACTCTGCTCTTCGCCTACGATGATGGTGGTACACTCAGAAGGCAGCTTGCTGGCTCTCTTCTCTACATTCTCGAAAGAATTGTTTATTTCTTTTTTCATAATCGTTATGTTTTATGAATTGTATGGCTGCAAAAATACAGTTTTTCTTTTAAAGTGCAAGATTTTTTCAGCAAAATTAAACTTTAAGTTCTGTTGCGCTGTGTGCAGCAGAGAATATTCAAGTCATAAAAAGTAAACCAAAATCAGTTCGCTCCAGGGGATATAGTCAAGGTGAGTGTGGATGTAAGGAATAAGTTAAATAACTACAAGAATCTCCTTGGAAGTTTGGCATTATGCTTTTAAAACATTATTTTTGCAAAACGTAATAATTGTAGATTTTTAGAAAAATTCAAAAACAATGGAGATAGTAATCGGAATCATCATAGGGCTTGTCATCGGATTTGTTGTTGGCAAGCTGATGGAAGCTAAAACTGCTGGAGAGGAAAAAACACAACTGATAGCAAAAGTGCAGGTACTGGCGGCTAATATTGAGCAGGATAAACTACATCATGCTTCTGAGATGAAAGGTATGAAAGAATCTCATGCTTCTGAGGTTCAATCCTTAAAAACTCAGATGGAGAACGAGCGACAGTATGCTGCGAAACTTCGGGCAGAGAGCGACCAGCAGTGGGCGCAGAAACTCGAAAACCTCAAGCAGGAGATGCAGCGGATGAATATCGAGCAGCAGCGGGTTGCAGCGGAACAACTGGCTGCCAAGCAATCGGCTTTGCAGGAAAACAACCGTCTGCAGATGGATGAACTTCTGAAACCGATCAAGGAACAGTTTGCTGATTTCAAAAAATCGGTGGAGGAGAGTAAAACGCAGAATGAAGTAAACAAGAAAGAACTGCAGAATACCTTCGAGGCTACGATGAAACTCTTTCAGCAGGAACAGCAGCAGGCTGTATTGAGCCTGAAAGAGCAAACGTCCAAGATTGGTTCTGATGCAGCCAATCTCACCAAGGCATTGAAGGGAGATAGTAAGATGCAGGGTGACTGGGGAGAAATGGTCTTGGAAACCATCTTGGAGAATAGCGGATTGAGAAAAGACGAGGAGTTCTTTATCCAGGAAAACACCAAGGACGAGAATGGCAAGAATTTCCGTCCGGATGTCATCGTCCGATTCCCTGAAGGGAGAAGTGTGGTCATCGACTCTAAGGTTTCGCTTACTGCCTATACGGATGCCCTTGCTGCTGAGGATGATGCTGAGAGAGAAAGATTGATGAAGGCACATGCACAGAGTGTTCGCAAGCATATTGATGAATTGGCTGAGAAGGATTATTCCAAACTGGTAGAGGATGCCATCGGTTTTGTGCTGATGTTCATTCCGAATGAAACCAGTTATATCGCAGCTATGAGACAACAACCGGAGTTGAGTCGCTATGCTTATCAGAAGAAAATCATTATTATCTCTCCAAGCAACCTCTTGATGGCGCTACAACTCGCTTATAATCTCTGGCAATATGATCGCCAGAATAAGAACGTGGAGAAAATTGTTAAGACTGCTGCCGATTTATATGATAAAGTTGCTGTCTTTGAAGATACTTTTACCAGTATAGGTGATTTAATTACCAGACTCTCTGGAACCTTTGATAAGGCTAAAAAGCAACTTTATGATGGCGCCGGAAATGTCATGCGAAGGGTAGAAAGTTTGAAAGAACTCGGTGTAACTCCGAAGAAGCAACTGAAGGCTTTAGAGAAATAAAATGCCTTTTTAGGTGGTCTGTCTTTCATCTACATATATGGTACATAATATATAGGAGTAAATATACATAAAACAATATCAAAAGGATTTCAATATGAAACTAAACGACATTCTTTCTAACAATTTTAATGCTGAAGAATGGGAGGCGAAAGGTTATCAGCTTCCTCAGTATGACATCGCTGCTGTAGCCAAGAAGACTCATGATGATCCTACTTGGGTTCACTTTGGCGCAGGTAACATTTTCCGTGCGTTCCCTGCCGCTATTCTCAACGATGCACTTAATACGGGTAAGTATGACCGTGGTGTCATCGTGGTTGAAAGTTTTGACTATGAAATTATCGATAAGGCTTATCGTCCTTACAATAACCTCTCTCTTCTCGTAAGCCTCCAGTCTAATGGTACTATCGAGAAGAAGGTCATCGCTTCTATCACAGAGAGTCTCAAGGCCGATAAGCAGTTTGGTGAAGACTGGGCTCGTTTGGTTCAGATCTTCCAGGCTCCAAGTCTGCAGATGGTAACTTTCACCATCACCGAGAAGGGATATTCTTTTAATGATGCAGACTTAGCTCGTGGCCTTGATGCAGTATTTGCAATGGGTAAGTTGACTGCCCTCCTTTATGAAAGATACAAGGCAGGTAAGTTGCCTGTCACCCTTCAATCTACTGACAACTGTTCTCACAATGGCGATCATGTAAAGGCTGGTGTGAAGGCTTATGCTGAGCGCTGGGTAAAGGACGGTATCGTAGAGGCTGGTTTCCTGGATTATATCAACGATAGCAGCAAGGTTACATACCCTTGGTCTATGATAGATAAGATTACTCCACGTCCTCATGAGAAAGTGCAGGCGATGCTGGCAGAGGATGGCTTTGAGGACAACGAAACCATCATCACCGAAAAACATACTTTTACAGCTCCTTTTGTGAATGCTGAGGAGGTGCAGTATCTCGTTTGTGAGGATACTTATACCAATGGTCGTCCACCATTGGAGTTGGGCGGTGCACTCTATACCACCCGCAAGACGGTGGATGAGGTAGAGACCATGAAGGTAACGACCTGTCTGAACCCGCTGCATACTGCCATGTCTATCTATGGTTGCATGCTCGACTATACTTTGATTTCTGCCGAGATGGCTGATGAGGACCTGCGTGCCTTCATCCAGAAGATGGGGTATATCGAGGCGATGCCTGTGGTAACAGACCCAGGAGTCTTGAATCCATACGAGTTTATCGGTACCGTGATCAATAAGCGTCTGCCAAACCCATTCATGCCAGATGCTCCTCAGCGTATCGCTACTGATACCAGTCAGAAACTCTCTATCCGCTTCGGTGAAACTATCAAAAAGTATATCGCTCGCGGTCTTGACAAGAGTAATCTCGTATTGATTCCATTGGTATTAGCAGGTTATGCCCGTTATCTCAAGGCTTTGGATGACAATCTGAAACCATTCGAGCCATCTTCCGACCCATTGTTGGCTGAACTTCAGGCTATTGTAGCTCCTCTGGAAGTAGGCAAGGCGGATCAGGACTATTCTTGTCTCAAGAATCTCTATACCCGTAAGGATGTATTTGGTCTCGATCTCTATGAAGCAGGTTTCGGAAAGCAGATAGAAGGCATGGTGAAGGAACTCTTTGCCGGCAAGGGTGCTGTAAGACAGACATTGCATAAGTATGTTTCTGCGAGATAATTCATTTTCAAACTTATACATTATATAATATATGGAAAGAACATGGCGCTGGTTTGGCAAGAAAGATAAGATTACGCTTGCACAGTTGAAACAGATAGGTGTTGAGGGCATCGTTACCGCATTGCACGATGTTCCTCTGGGCGAGGTTTGGACACGTGAGAAGATTCATGAACTCAAGGACTACATTGAGTCTTACGGTATGAAATGGAGTGTGGTAGAGTCTTTGCCTGTAGTTGAAACCTTGAAATATGGCGGTCCTGACCGTGATCATCAGATTGAGGTTTATAAGGAGAGTCTCCGCAACTTAGGTGAGGAAGGCATCAAGTGCATCTGCTACAACTTCATGCCGGTTTTGGACTGGGCACGTACCGATTTGGCACATGAGAATCCTAACGGAGCCAACAACCTCTATATGAACTGGGGCGAGTTTGCCTACTTCGATATCTACATCCTGCAGCGTGAAGGCGCTCGTGAAGATTGGGCTGAGTTCTCTAAGGAACACAAGTGGGGTAGAGACCTCGTGGCTGAGGCTGATGAAATCAAGAAGACTTCTACGCCAGAGCAGGATCATGCTTTGGTAGAGAACATCATCATCAAGACCCAGGGTTTTGTATCCGGTAATTTCAGCGAGGGTGATGCTGCTCCTGTACAGAAGTTCCGCGACCTCTTGAAACTTTATGATGGCATTGACAAGAAGAAGTTGCAGGAGAATATGAAATACTGGCTGGAGGCCATCATGCCTATCTGCGATGAGTACGATATCAATATGTGTGTTCACCCAGATGATCCTCCTTATCCAGTATTCGGATTGCCAAGAATCATTGGTCGTGCAGAGGATATCCAGTGGATGTTGGATGCTGTGCCGAATAAGCACAATGGTTTGACTTTCTGTGCTGGTTCATTCTCTGCCGGTGAACACAATGATTGTGTAGCTATGGCTAAGCAGTTTGCCGATCGCACTCACTTCGTTCACCTGCGTTCTTGCTATATCTTCCCTAATGGCAACTTCACAGAGGCTTCCCACTTAGGTGGTCGTGGTCATCTCATCGAACTTTGCCGCATCTTCGAGAAGGCAGAGCAGGAAGGCAAGTGCAATTCTGGTCGTCGTCTCCCTATGAGAGTGGACCATGGTATGACCTTCACCGATGAGCCTGGCGGCGTATTCGATGAGAGTAACCACGGACACAATGCGGGTTACACGCTTCTGGGTCGTATGTTTGCCATGGGTCAGATTCAGGGCGTCATCGCCACCGTGGATGATGAACTCGGTATTGAGTACAAACAGCCAGGATTTTATGATTAGTTAATATGGATTCCAGAGTTGAACATCCCTAACTTTGTTGCCACTATGGTTAGCGCTATCTCCTTCGAGATACTGCTCCATAGTGGCTTCTTTTGTGGTGGTCATTTGATGCCGATGATAGTAGGATATGCCAATGGCTACAGCCAAGAGAAAGACTATGCAGCCAAGAAGTATGATGACATTTCGGTTCTGAGGCTTTTCTAATAGTCTTTTGCGCAAGATCTCAATGCTGCTTGGACGCAACAAGGGATTGTGGGTAGTGCATATCTTAGCAATTTTCTCCAGTTTTTTATCTCCGATAGATGTGGCTATTTCTGCGATGACCATTCCCAAGGAAAAGATATCAGTCCTCGGTTCTGACTTTGCGTCAGGCATGAACTGTTCTGGTGCGATAAATCCTGTAGTACCAGCAGGGTGCTTGAGAATGAAGAATGCATCGCTGTCTGATAGTCCGAAGTCGATGATTTTCACATTCTGTCCTGTATGAGTAATCATAATGTTGGATGGCTTGAGGTCCCGGTGTATAATCTGTTTGCTGTGCATATACTCCAAGGCATTCATCAACTGAAGGATGATTTTACGACCAAGTTCATGGGTCAGTGCTTTCCTATTGATGAGGCTTTTGAGCGTCTCGCCGTCTATGTGTTCCATCACGATGGTGGTTCCTAATTCTGGAAGTTGCTCAAGGCTGAGGGTTCTACAGATATTGGGGTGTTCCAACTCCAATCCAATCTCAAATTCCTTGGTGAGGGCTTGTTGATAGACTGGTGTGTAAAGAAAGTCCTTCTTGAGGCATTTCAAGACGTAGCGTTTGCCGTATTTGGTGGCAGTGAAGAGTCGAGTGTGACCGGATTGAGACACGTAGTATTCCTGTAGATTACTATAGGTATTTTCTATAGGAGTGGATTCAGAGCCGTTCGTATCCTTGTCGAGATCTTCTGTATATCCAGAGTTTGACTCGGGATCATTGTTTCTTCCTGTTACTTTATCTTGCTTGTCTGGCATATTCTAAAAAGTTGATTTAGCGTGATTATTACTTCATGACATTGATAAGTGTGAGACCGCCATTCCTTCCTGCTACAAAGGCTGCTGTTCGTTTGCCTTTTCTTTCTATATAAGGCAGATACAGAGGCTGTTCCTTGATAAAGCAGCCTGTGACAAACTTGTCGCCTATCTGCAACTTACTGTTTTCTGATCTCAGGACTTCGTATGTGCTTTCCCCCAAATAGCGAAGTCGCAGTATTCGGTTGGGACTCCAGCCGATGGATATTTCCTTTCCTTCTTGCAAGTCGTTGCTTATCACTTGTTGTGCCATGAAAAAGGATGAGTTATACTTCGTGCTGTCCTTTAGCCATCTTGTAAACTCTGTGTAGCTGGTGTAACCTATATATTGAGCCAAGGCATCGAGTGTTATGTTTCTTGGCTTGTGGTCGTCGTTTACGTAACCGTATAGGCGTTTGAGGGTGGAGGAGGATATGCTCTTGCCCCATTTTTGTTTGAGGTAGATAGAAAACTCCTCGAAGTCTGTAGTAGTACAGAGCATCTTTCCGTATTTTTGCTCGATGAGCGATTTCAATTCTTCTATTTCTGGAGTTGTCATAATCTGTCGTTTTTATAGTCCTTTTTTATCTGTTGTTTATCACTTGGATGAGTCACTTTTGATGTTCTTGAATTGTTTCCAAATGACATCTCCTTTGTAAAATGCAGCTTTTCCTGTTGGCACATGAACGATGCAGGTATTGAGAAAACTGGTGCCTCTTGTGGTGAAGGCATGTGAACTGCATACTGGTGGAAGTTTTGCCTCCACATAGATGTCGGTAAGAGGGCAGAGGTCGAAGGCATAGTCAGAAATAGCCTCTGTCTTACTGCCTATCCTTACTACTTTCAACTGTTTGCAACCTTGGAAAGTGCTTGTCGGGATTCGTTTCAGGTTGGCAGGTAACTTTACTTCTTTTACCTTGCTGTCCATAAAAGCTCCTTGACCTATTTCGTTCATGTTGTCAGGAAGAATGAAAGTCTCGATGCTGCATTCCTTGAAGGCATAGTTACCGATAGAAGTGATGGTGCTTGGCAAGGAATATTCTCCTTGCTTGCCCATTGGAAACCATAAGATGTTGGTTTGTTGTGCATTGAGTAACACTCCATTGACGCTGCTGTAGTTGGAGTTGGCTTCTGAAACTTCTATGTCTCTTAGCGCCGTACAACCGCTGGATGGCAGCAGATTGCTTACCGAAGCAGGTATTCCTATCTTGGCGAGTGACTTGCAATTCATAAAGGCATCCTTTTCGATGGTTGTGACATCTGTAGGTAGGATAACATTTGTGAGATAATCGCAATTGGCAAAAAGTCCTTGTCCGATAACGTGGTCTTGGACATATCTGTTAGCCCCGTATGGTCCGCCTCCAGCCACAATTTTTACATCTGTCATATCTATGGAGGCTAATTTGCCTGGAGTATTGGTCTCGTCTAAGTTCCTTCCCATCATCTTTCTGAGGCAATTCAGGTCGTCACCATTCATTGGACCCGCCAAGGTGAGTGATGTGTAATCATATAGATTGTTGCCCAAAAGGAACTGCAACTCACCTGCTTCTTTAAGCATGATGGCGTCGCTTGTTGTTGTATAGGTGATACAGTCACCGATTGTTTCTCCCATGCGGCTTTTGGCATACGGCCAAATCTTATAGGTCGTATTGAGCGTAAGTTTTCCTATAAGGAGTTTCTGTTGTCCCAAGCCTCCAGAGTAGTTGGTAAGAATTTCTTTTGTGGCATTTTTACCTGGAAATTCTTTCTGCATGTTCTCTTTTTCAGACAGGGTTTCTGTAGCGCTTTGGGATGCCAATTCGTAGTAGCATCCTGTTTCGGTAATGTTCTCTCCGCCATCTTCTAAGATGTTGTAACTTACGAAGGCACTTGTTGGGCCATGACTTAACAAGATTGTATTTCCTACCTTTGGTTTCTCGTTGGGTAGTGTCGTAAAGTTCATCATGTTTCCAGATGTGATGGTTCGTCCATTGCTGCCTTGCAACATATAATAATAGGTGTTGCTTGCAATGAGATTTTTCAGACGAACGGAGACGCTGTTTTGCTTTGATATCTTTTCATTTTCTGTTGTGATAGGGATAGTCTGGTCCATATTCTCCGTTGTTCCATATCTGAAATAGAGTTGAGGCATGTCAGCATCTCCTTCTATTTCGGCAATACCGTTCAGGGTTGCTTCATTTCGAGTGATGTCGGTAGCAGCTAAAGTCGATAGGTGTGGCTCCAGGTAAGATGGCTTGTCGCTGCTGCATGAAGCCATAAGTATAATAATCGCAAGATTGATGATAAGATGTTTCATTTCTTTAAAATATTTTGATTCCCAATCCGATACAACCTTGCCATTGCTTTCCTGCAATGGTCATGGTGGAGGCTGTCATAGTGAACTTGTTGAAGGAAGCAAGTACACCTGCTTCGGCTGATATGCCCTTATGGGTCAATCCTTCGTTGAGGAGATATCCGCCACCTTCGCTTTCACTCCTTTGCCAGGCAGTTGCGCATCGTCCGTATCCTATGCCTTCGAAAAATCGTATGTTGCGACTTATATGGTGGATGGCTCCCAGGGTCAGTATGTAATTGCTATGTCGTGTCTCGCCTGTGAAGTAAGGCTTAGTGCCATTGGTATCGATGCTTCCGTCTTTTTGGCAATTGCCGTCTGTATTCCCGATGGCTCGGAAGTCGCTGCTCGCATGGAGGAAGAAACCATGGCGTTTCATCATGGCAAAGAAAATTCCGTATGATGGACCGTCTTGGTGGAGTGCCACGGTAGCTAAGGTATAGATGGAGAGTGGCATCTTGGGCTTAGTTCGTGGTATTGTTATCGTGTCGGTCACGGTCTTTACTTCTACGATGGTGTCGTGAACTTCCGTGATCGTTGGTTTGGGGAGGTTGAGTTTCAACTCGTAGGTCATGCGACTCTCCAAAGGCTTGTCCAACTTGTAGTCTCTGATCACGCCCCATTCCGGGTGCTTCAAGGTTAGCATCTTGGTACCTTTGGGTAGATAAAGCCATATTTCGCCCACTTCATCCTTGCGCTTCACAATTCCTAATGGGGTGGAGAAAGCAAAGTCGGTTGGTGCCTCTACCTTCAAGAGTGCACAAGCCTCGTCATTGAGATCGCGTACATTGTCTATGAAGGCGCTTACGTCGTTGGGTAACAAGCGGAAGCTTGCTACCGAGAAGTCTTGGGCTGAACTGGTGAAGGGCATGAGCAGTAAGAACATGATAGTAATCATGACTCCCGCTTTCCTTTCCTTTATTCTTTTGATGGTCTCTTGAAACTTCATACCTTATTATATTATATGTAACTCTATTGTAAATTGAAGTCTTGTATGTTGATGATGTCTCCATTTCCTCCTACTGTAGAGGCAGGTTGCCATGTTCTGACATGGATGAGTGGCATCGATTTGTTTCTGAAATCCCACAACAGAAAGAGATAACCATCATCACAGTATCGGTCGCTCTTGTATTGTTGTCTCAGAGTTACACCATAAATGCCGTCCAAGGTAGGATGTCGCATGATACGAAAGCCTGAGAACTTGACCTCTATCTTTTGGTTTGTTGCAAACACCTTGTTGAGACGGTTGATATATTCGTGCTTGGAATGGATGGCGTATGTCACCTTATTCTCAGCTTGTATCTTATTGTCATTTGCTGCAGTCTTTATTACATTGCCCACGATGATAAGTGCCTTGTCGCTAAACACCTGTCTTAGGAAATCAATGTCTTTGGTGGTGTAGGCGGTGCGGAAATGTTCGCAGTAGTTGAGGATGGTGTGGCGACGGTTGGCATCGGTTTCGTTCAACTTGCCTTGCATAATCTTGGCTGCTTCCTTGTAGAAGGGGTTGTTTTGTGCCATTGCGTGGAGATCCACTTGCGAGAGCACCTTCCTCCTATTGGACTGTTCGGTTGATGGCACCATAGATGTTCCTTCGTGTACGGTTGTTCCTTGGTAGGATGCATTTGTATTGGATGGATCTTCTGATGATGCGTTGGCAGAACTTGTCTTCAAGTTCTTATTGTTCTCATGAACGGAAACAAAGCCCTCATGAGTGAAAGTCACCATACCTTGTCGGTCAATGAAACCCTCTCGATGCGAGACTTGTTCCCGAAATCGTAACAGTCCGTTGCGAAAGCGAGTGTCGAGCAGACAGTTGCGTAGGGGGATGACGAACAGTTCCTTACCATCAGCATCCTCCACGACATAGCGCTTGCCATCCTTTCCGTAGTCTTGTTCCACTAATTCCAGTCCTTCGTTCAAGCCATACCTTGTTTCTTGTCTGTCATCTTCCTGGGAAGTGAATGGCGGGAGCCACAAAACTACAAGCCATGTTCCGAGAGTGAGAATTAGTAAAGACAAAACATATATCGTTTTTCTCATTCGTTATGATAGTCAGTTATTTCCTATTTCTATGATAATCTTTGTATAGATGAAACTATTGCCAGTTCTGGATTTCTCCACCAATTTCAATCTTCACTTGGTCAGGGTTGTCCGAAATGATAAGGTTGACGAGGTGCTCTGTTCCCGGTTTGAACTGGAACTTGCTTTCAAAGAGATAGCTTACGCCCTTCATTACGACTTCGATGAGCGGCATACGATTCTCAATTCGTTGCGGAACGATGATAGCGGAATATATGTAGTTGTCATCTTGGTGTGCAATGATGGACTGGCGATAACCTTTCATATAGCGCGTTGCTACACCAGCCTGTAGGTCGATGGTAGCAGAAGGAACAGTATTATGAACATATACAGCAGCAGTTGTAGGCATCTCTCCTTCGAAGTCCTCTCCCTTGATGAGCCTGATGGTCAGTTTGCTCATGATATGCTTGAAATTGAGAGGTACTGGTGCTGTTGACGCAGCTATTCCTTTGGTTGTAGCAAAGAGTAAATCGCTTGCCTCGTATCCGCCGAGTGATGTCCCTGATTTATGGGTGCTTTGGTCTGTACTCACATCGAACGGTTGGTCCTCGATACTACTCAATTTATTGATATAAGGGTAGTAAGCATAGGCATTATAAGTGCCTTCGTCCCAATACAGAGTATGGGCAGGGGTCCACTTGCCGCCATCGTAGGTGAGGGCAGCATTGTTTACGAGGTTTCCACCGATTTCGAGTGGTAAGTCGGCTTTTGCCACGAAGAGTCCTATCTTGTCATTTTTCTCAAAATCTGTTTCCGTAGCACGTGTATTCTTGGGGGTAAGTTTCTTTCCTGGGTGACTTACCGTGAAGGTCATCGGAGTCGATTTGGCATCCAGGGAATGAGCATCTTGAAGATATTCGTCTCCGCAAGATGCTAAACCTAAGATGAGGCTCCATGCTATGCACGTATGTTTGATGATATGGTTTCGTCTCATGTTTCTTCTTTTTATATTTCTTTTTTCTTATGAATGAGAAGAAGTTATTTGCGTTTTCTTACTTTTTGCATTTTCAGAGGACTTCCCTTGTGGAAAACAGGAGCGTGCTGGTAGGTTCCAGCTATTCGTTCATCTCCATTCATTCCAAAGGCACGACTCTCCACCACACCAGCGTCTCGCTTGTCATTCTTTACGAAATCCTCGAAAGTGAAAGTCTCTCCAGCGTACTGCTTGATACGCTTCACGATGCTCTCACGGCTGATGGTGCTATAGTAAGGAATGTCGTTGTTCATGCAAGAGTTCGGTTCCGAACGGAAAACGCCTCTGGTGTGCATGAATCCACCCTCGTAAATATCCACGATATCGCTATAACGGTCGTCGTAGATGAGGTGGCTCCAATCCACTTCGTGCATTTTGCCCGTAAGTGAAAGGTTGTCGTACCATCCAAGACTCTTAGCCCAGTTGAACTCATCCACGTGCCCACAGCAAGAACATCCACAGGCATCAATGAAAGCATTGTGGTAAATGTATTCATCGCCGAGCTTGCCAAATCCATGACCGCCTGCCTCATGCTGGATGACTCCACGAGTGTCGAGTGGATAGTCATACGTGCTAAGAGGACAAAAAGCGATGGCTGAGCCATCTGCCCACATCTGGGTGATACCACCATAATCGGTAGAATTCGGTATGATGATGATAAGTGTCTGGTTCAAGTTGTCCTTGTTGACGGTAGGCGCACCTAATACGTAAGAGAAGATCTCATCGTAATCAGCTTTCAGACCTACGCCCGCAGTAAAGGTCGTATTGAAGCGATTGTAACGGATCGTGTTCACTGTTCCGATGCCACTTTCTGTAGATAGCGGCATGGCTGTGTAGATGTTGAAATATTCACGATATGTCTTGTAGGGTTCGATACCAAAGAAATATTCCACTTCTTGCTGGATTTTCTTCAGATAATCACCATTAGCAATGTCCTTGGCATTGTATCCATCACCAATCAATATGATATTGATGCCACCGTTTCTGCCCTTTGTAGCTTTTTGTAAGGTAACCCATTCGTCCTCACCATATTCATATCCATATTGCGATACATTGCACTCGTGGGTGTATTCCTTGTCTTTCAGTTGGAATACTACTTTTCCATTACGGTTGCCAGCCCCTTTTGCCATCGACTTGATGGTCAATGTCACTTCCGTCTTCTTGTTTCCGTTGGAAGGAGAGACCTCGCACCAGTCTGGTTTGCTCGCTACCTCCCATTCTCCCTCGGCATTGATGGTCAAGGTCTGCTTGTGTTCTGTGCTGAGGGCGCAAGCCACAGATGGGCGACAAACCAACTCATGGTGGGCAGCGATGCGCTTGAAGTCACGCCATCCGTTGGCAGTCTGGTATTGGGCGATGGCAGACTCTGGTACTTCGACCGTGAAATTGTCCTTGGCAATTCCCTCGAAAGCATTCTTCTCTATATAGGCAGGCATGTCGCCACGACAAATGATGGAGTTGATGCCGTAACATCCACTGAAAGCATTTTGTCGTATGGTTTCCATGGACTCCGGAAAGATGATGCCTTCTATCATATTACAGTTGGCAAAAGCAAATTCCCCAATGCTTTGCATGTCTTCCGGAAATTCTATAGTGCCCATTAATCTCCAGTCGTTGGCGAAGGCTCTGCTGCCTATATGACCGATGCTTGAAGGTAACTTCAATTCGCCGGAAAAATCATTGTTGCCGAAAGCATTGTCAGAGATGACTTTCAGGCTTTTGGGCAAGTGTAGTTCTCCTCTGAAATGACAGTCGGCAAAAGCGTCATTGGCAATGTTGATGATGCCATCATGCAAGGTAAGTGTTCCATTGAAGCCGCATCCGTGGAAGGCCTCGGAAGGTATGGTGGTAATATTTTGTGGGATAGTCAGAGAACCTGTGAGTCCTGAGCATCCTTGGAAAACACAGTTCGCTATTCTCTTAAGATGTGAAGGCAACTTTAGTTCACCATAGAATCCCGAACAACCTGCAAAGCAATATCCTCTGATAAGTTCCAGATTGTCTGGTAACCTAAGATTTCCTGTGAGATTATTACAACCTTGGAAAACTCCTCCGTAGTAATCAGTTCCTTCGTCTTGCATGTCATCCTCGCCTCGATTTCCTAATTTCTTGAGAGTAGAAGGAAGGGTCAAGGTGCCATTGAGACCAGTACATCCTTTGAAAGCTCCACGACGTATCTCAGTTACTCCTTCCGGAATGACCAAAGACCCCGTGAGGTATTTGCAACCATAAAAGGCATTTGAGCCTATAGACTTGAGGTGGTCTGGCAGTATAATCCTGTTGAGGCTGTTGCTTCCTCCTGTGGTTTGGATGAAGTAAAAGGCACTGTTAGGGATTTGATCGTCCTGATTTTCTTCGTATTCTTCATTTCTTCCATAAGCCTTGATGCGAACTTCCTTTAGGTTTAAGGCAGAAAGACGAGGCATGGAATCACGCATGAAGTAGAAGTCTTTGGCATTGATTTCTCCCGTAATCTTGAGGTTTTTAACTTGGGTATAGTCCTTTTTGGCTGCCACGATGGCATCTTTCAATCCTCCAGGAGTAGAGTTGATGATAATGTATTCTTTGGCAGTGGCATTATGACTCACGAGGTCGCTCTCCCAAGGGGTGATGCTCTCGCTGATCAATGTCAACTTGTAATCTCCGCTTGTAGATAGTTTATCCACCTTGATGCCGAAGTTCATCATCTTTCCTGCTTGGTAAGTGAAGTCGCCGGATTTAGAAAACTTGTATGGCTCTCCTCCTATGGTTATACTGAAGAGGGTAGTGCCTGCAGGTATAGTCTGTGGAATGACGATCGTGCGCCATTCATTGTTATGTTTGGAAGGAATGGTGGCTGTGTTTTCCACGCTGCCTGCTACTTTTACTTCTCCTGTGGAAAGGTTGATGCTTGCTTTACGAGCTACATTGGCAGTCAGAACCGTCTTCTCGGTGTTTGCCCACTCCTCATCGGTGAAACCGGAACCTTTCACCAAGGTCACCTTGGCATTCGACATACGGTGAGTCAAAGGCAAACGAATCGTGTTGGCGGTAGGAGTGACATCAGCAACTTTTCCCCAAAGGAAGTCGCTACTCTCATATTCTCCCATTTCGTCATCTTTCGACTCTTTGCTTTGGTCTTTCTGTACCTCGAATGAGCAGTCTTCTATGCTCTCGGGATTGGCAATAGGGTAGTATCCGTAGATATCTACGTGGGTATGCTTGTCTTTCCAGTAGATGTCGTAGGCAGAATTCCACTTGTTCTGGGATTCATCGAAGGTGTGCTGTACATTGTCGGCACGGTTGCCGCTCACTTTCAATGTGCCAGGGTAGTCACCCTCATAATCTACGATATAGACTCCCATCTTGTCGCCATCACAGAATCCATTGTCGTTTACTCGGGTAACGGCAAGTTGCTCAATGTCTCCTGACAACAAGATGCGATTGCTATCTGGCTGCTTTTCATCATCGAAAAGGTGGTCGCTGCATCCTGTCAGTATCACGATTCCGACGAGTAATATATATAATAAGGTGTATTTTGATAATTTCATTGATATTTCCTTTTTAGTTGGCAGTTCCGCCGTAGTCTATACCGTCATCTTCCCATTGGGAGATGTTGACATTGATTCCACTGCTCGTTTTGCTGAGCGTGACGGTGAAATTATATTTTTTCCCCTTCTCGAAAGCGTGGAATTTGGAATTTCTTGTAAGGTAATAGTTGCTGCCATCTACGTTGATGGTAATGAAATTCCCTTCTTTTACGTCTTGAGGTACGATGATAGCCTTGTAGATACAATCTTCCTTTAATGGAATGATGTCTGTATCATTTCCTGTTGCGGTGACCACGCCGGTGGCGAGGTTGACCAAGGCAGTACTCTTGAGTCCATTGATTCTGACATTCACAAGGGATGATGCAAGCGATGCGTCGGTAAAGCCATTGCCAGCTTTCAGCGTGATGATGGCTTGGCTCATCATGTGCTTGGCTTCTATCTTCACAGCTTGATCTGTAGGAGCGACATTTAATGTCTTGCCAATCAGCATGTCGCTGCTCTTATAATCGGCAAGGTCGCTTTGGTCGGCTTTTACTTGTAAAGGCACGGCAGTCACATTGTTTATGTATTTCTGGTAAGGGTAATACAGATAGAAGTCGGCATGGGTAGTCTCGTCTTTCCAATAAATAGATGAGGCTGCTTTCCAAGTTCCATCGTAGGTGAACTGCATATTGTCTATATAATTGCCGAGGGTTTTCAAACTGTTGGCAGTACCATTTGCCTCTCGATTGACAACAAACAATCCTATTTGATCACCAACCTCAAAAGCTTCGTCCGTTGCGCGAGTCGCAACAGACGTATTGATACTGATAGGCAGTTTCTCCTTAGTTGTAGGAGAAGGCTGTAAAGGATCTGTCCCGCTTCCGCCTTCTGAAGAGCATGCACCCATTGTTAGTAGGGTGCAAATGCATAGAGATGTGTATTTGAAGTTTACCATTTACTTTTATGATTTATAGTTATGTGTATTATGTTTATGCAGTTAGCGTGCAATTAACTCAGTGCAAAGGTAGAAAGAATATTGGAATTATGCAAGTTCACGTTGGTTCATTTGTGCGTTTTCCTTATTTTTGTGTTATAATACTGCTTTTATGGGTTGAAAAACTGCAATCAAAAGGGGAAGAAACCGTATGGAAGGGTTTCTGCATCCTTATAAGAGAGTTGATACACCCTTATGAAAGTGTTAGTATATCCTTATGTAATCTTCGTTCAACGCCTTTGAATGTCCGTTCAACGTCTTTGAATGGCGGTTCAGCGCCTTTGAATGTCGGTTCAACGTCTTTGAACGGAGAAGTGATAAGGATGCGGAAACAAATTCATGTGGTTTAACGATTTTAGTTTGTGGTTTACCGTTTTTAGTTGCCCTTTCTTAGTACTAATTTTTATGATTTGTTATGCGTTCTCATATTGTTTGTTTTCCGAAATGATGGCTGCGGAAAATAGCAGTGAACCAGCGCAAGGCAACTTTTTTACCTTATGAACCATTATGAACTTGATAGTTTCAAATATTCTCCTTACCTTTGTCGGAAAATCGTAAACTTATATAAAAGTATATGGATATTATAGGTAATATAACTTCAGGCATTATAGGTGTGGTAGTAAGCGCAATAGTAAGCTATTGTATTTTTAAACGGCAGCAATTCAATGATACAATAACCAAGGAGCGTCTCAACTTCATCAAGGATTGGAGAGAGTGCGCTGCCTGTTTTTGTGGTTTATTGGCATTGAAAAATGAATCTTTTAAGGTAGACGAATTTGAAGGGCACAAATTGGAGTACTATTATTACAAACTACTTTTGATGTGCAACTCCACCAAACCTGAATCTTATGTGGATATTGAAGTTGTAAAACAGTTAAACCAACTTTATCAAGCCAAAGGTAAGGTTAGTAACGAACAATTTGAAAAGTTTGTTGCTCTAATGCAAGCAAATTTAGCTATAGAATGGAAAGGTACCAACCTTGAAAGCCGGAAAGGACAACTTTCGGAAAAAGAGAAAGAAAATTTACGTATGAATGTATATAAGGATTATTTAAATGATGTCACTAATTATTAAGTTCAAAAAGGTTATAGAAACTTTACGAAAATCAACATTTTTAGCATCTTTTTTAATTTCTGTTTCTATTGGTTTGATAGATATAGGTATAGCATGTTATCTAAAAAATCAACAATTAGCACAAGTTGCATATTGGATTGGTGGAGGAATAGCAATTCTACCTATTGTTGGATATATATTATATCAAGCAAGAAAGTCTGAAGGGAACATGAATATGGACGAATTGAAACAGCTAAGTTATAAGAAAAACAATAAAAATATAAAACTATGAACAAAAGTAAATGCTTATTCATGCGATTGGTCCTTATAATTGGACTTATCGTGCAATGTGCTCTTTTGCAAGCGAGTACATTGATTGATGGGTTGTACTATGACTTGGACACGTCTAACCGTACAGCCACGGTAACTTATGAGGTTGATGGAACGGGCAACTATGCCTCTTTGTCGGCTAATGTCAAGATTCCAGAGAATGTTGTGTATAATGGCGTGACCTTTACTGTGACAAAGATTGGGGAGAATACTTTTTCTAATTGTAAAGTATTAGAGTCAATAAGTATCCCTGGTACAGTTTTGCAGATAGGACAAAACACGGGTGTTTCAAATTTACCTTTCTATAATTGTACGTCATTAAAAAGTGTTAGGTTTGAAGATGGCGCATCAAGCCTTGTTTTAGGTTCTTATTATCGAGATGATAGAGGATATAATGGTACAGGGTTATTCTCGTTTTGTCCTTTGGAAGAAGTTTATATAGGACGTAATATTACTTATATAGATGGTAGATATCCTTTTGAAAAGTATCCTCAATACTATGGCTATTCTGCATTTTATAACCAGCCTAAGTTAGCAAAGGTAACGATTTCTTCAACAGTAACAGAGATACCTAGTTGTTTTTTAAAAGGGTGTAAGGCACTTAATAAAGTTTCTATTCAAGGGCAATTGATCAAAATTCCATCTTATTCTTTTGATGGATGTCAACTTTCTGTACTTACATTATCTAATTCTATAGAGGAAATAGGAGATTATGCCTTCCAGAATAACACAACATTGACTACAGCATCTTTAGGAGATAACGTAAAAAAAATAGGTAAATATGCTTTTAGTGGATGTACCAACCTTTCAATTTTAAATTTAGGAAATTCATTGGTTACTATTGATGATTATGCTTTTCAGTCAATAGGAAGTGATGCTAATGTAGGATTAAATTTTGAAGTTCCTAATACTCTTTCAGTTATTGGAAAATTTGCTTTTTACAAAAGTGCAGTATCTTCCATCAATATACCAAATAGTGTAACAACGATAGGAGAGTCTTGTTTTGCGGAGAATACAAAGTTGGAAAAAGTTACATTGGGTAATGGTTGTAGTGAACTTCCTAAAAATGTATTTAGTGGTTGTTCGCTTCTGTCATCAGTTGTTTTAAGTAATGGACTTGAAACAATTTCTGATGCAGCTTTTTTTGGATGTAAGGTATTAGAGTCAATAAGTATCCCCGGTACAGTTTTGCAGATAGGACAAAACACGGGTGTTTCAAATTTACCTTTCTATAATTGTACGTCATTAAAAAGTGTTAGGTTTGAAGATGGCGCATCAAGCCTTGTTTTAGGTTCTTATTATCGAGATGATAGAGGATATAATGGTACAGGGTTATTCTCGTTTTGTCCTTTGGAAGAAGTTTATATAGGACGTAATATTACTTATATAGATGGTAGATATCCTTTTGAAAAGTATCCTCAATACTATGGCTATTCTGCATTTTATAACCAGCCTAAGTTAGCAAAGGTAACGATTTCTTCAACAGTAACAGAAATACCAGCTTATTTATTCTATAAGAATGCGTCTTTAACATTGACTTCTCTTCCTAAGGTTAAGAAGATAGGAGCATCTGCTTTTCAGGATTGCTCTAAGTTGACGACCTTGAATCTCGGTCAAGATTTACAAGTAGTAGGTAATGATGCTTTCAATGGCTGTTCGAATGTTACTAAGTTGACATTCCCAGATGTAACAACGACGATTGGGGCACGAGCTTTTCAAAATTGTTCCAGTGTAACGGAAGTAACAGTTGGTAAGGAATTAAAAACTATAGGTGCCAGTGCTTTTCTTAATTGCAAGTCTTTTACCGCCTTGCTTTTGCCTGATGAATTTACAACGATGGGGGAAAGTGCATTTGAAGATTGTATTAAACTAACGGTTGCAAAATTAGGAAAGTCTTTGACCGCTGTGCCTGCTCGCGCTTTCAAAAATTGTATTGCTCTTTCTGAGATGAGAGTGCCTGCTACAGCCAAGTCAATAGGTGATGAGGCATTTTATAACGATTATACGCTTGCTGTGGTTTCTATGAAGGAAGGATTGGAGACCATCGGTGAGAGAGTTTTTTATAATAATAGAGGCATCCTTGAGTTTTCTATTCCTGGTACAGTAACCTCTATTGGACAGAATAGTTTCTATGGCTGTACTAATACGAGTGTTATGTCTTTTGAAGATGGTGAAGGTGTACTGACGATTGATACGAAGAATACACGAAGTGCAAAGATTGATGCTTTAACCAATAATGGTAGTTATCAAGACCGAAAAAATGATTACTTCTATGATTGTCCTATAGAACTGCTGTATCTTGGTAGAGATCTGAAGTATGATTATTCCGATAATTCATATATTTATGACTTAGTTAATGGTAACTGGAAACAAGAAAGTCGTGCTTCTGCTCCTTTTGTTAATAGCACTACTCTTGAAGAAGTGCAAATTGGTCCTAAGGTCTCTTTTGTCTATAATCATCTTTGTGATAATTGTGACAAGTTGACTTCTGTGTCATTTCCTGTTGGTATTCAAACAATTGGTGGATATGCTTTCAAGGGATGTGACAAATTGGCTTCTATAACTTTCGAGGAGAGTTCTGATCATTCTCTTTCTATTGAAACTGCAGCTTTTAAAGGTTGTGTGTCTTTACAAGATATCACTTATCCAGGACATCTTTCGGTTTTAGGTAATAGTGCATACCAAGGTTGTGAGAATTTGAAAAGTGTAATATTCAATAAAAACGAGCAGTATCAGCCAGCTTTAACAATAGGTGCCTATACATTTGCCAATTGTCCTCTGATTACAGAATTGTCATTCCCTGGCAGATTGACATCTATAGGTAGCTTTACTTTTGCATCTTGTATCAGTCTTTCGAATGTTTCATTTGAAGATTCTAACACAGCCGTAAAGTTAGGTTATGGTGCATCGTCATTAGAAAACAGTTTGAAATATGACGAAAAACTTCCTTTGTTTGGAAATAGCAATTTGACTTCTCTTTATATTGGAAGAAACATTGATTATGAAACGGTAGAAGCAAAAGGGTATTCACCATTTTATAAACAACAATTCTTGACTGATGTCAGGTTTTCACAAGCAGGGACTGTGACATATTGTAAGGATTACTTGCTTTATAAGGTGAATAATTGCGAATCGCTTATTTTGCCAGAAAGCTTGACTTCTATTGGCAACTGGACTTTCTGTGGAATGAGCAAGTTGGGAAGAATAGTTATTCCTAATGCTGTTACTACGATTGGAGAATATACTTTTGCTGATGATTCTGCGCTTGAAAGTGCTAAGTTATCGACTTCGTGTGCTTGGTTGCAACAAGGCTTGTTCTCTGAATGTGGAAAATTGCTATCTATAACGATTCCAATGGTAGTAACCAAGATGGACACACAGATGTTTACGAATTGTAAATCATTGATCACAGCAACTTTTGAGGATGGAACTGATTTGATTGAAATGGGCTATGGGGCTTCTAATAAAGAATATGGACTTTTCCGTGATTGTCCAATCGAGAGCCTTTATTTAGGTCGTTGGTTGTCTTATAGTACCAAGGATAATTCGGAAAATGATGCTCCAAACAGGGCTCCTTTCTGTCATATTCCAACTCTTAATAACTTGACAATAGGTAAGAATGTTGGGGTTATAGATAAGTTTATGTTCTCTTATTGTACAGGGTTGGAAGACGTATTCCTTCCTGATAACATTACTTCTGTTGGTATGTGGGGATTCCGTGGTTGTACTTCTCTGAAGTCAGTAAGACTCAGTCAAAATTTGAGTCAGATTGCAGACTATGGCTTCTCAGAGTGTTCTTCTTTGGATAACGTTGTGTTCCCTGCAAGTATGACAAGTGTTGCAGATAATAGCTTCTCGAACTGTACTTCTTTGAGGAAACTTGACTTAGGAAGTTCTTTGAAAATTATTGGACCTTCAGCATTCCAAAATTGTACAGCTTTGGAGGGTATTGATATGCCAAAGACTTTGGAAGGCTTGGGAGTGGAATCTTTTGCAGGTTGTACTTCTCTTCCTTATGTAGAAGTGAAGGGTGAAGTTCCATCTGTAGGTAAGCAAGCCTTTCAGGGATGTACAGGCTTGACATGGATTTCGCTCAGTGAGAATATTTCGTCATTAGGTGAAAATTCATTCGAGGGGTGTACCAATATAAAGTATGTAAAATCATATGCGACATCACCAGTTCCAACAGGATTGGTTAATTTCCCTGAGGAGGTCGTTGCTAATGGAACTTTGTTTGTTCCTGCAAATGTTATTAATAATTACAAGAGATCTGCTACGTGGAGGAAATGGGGTAGTATCAAGGCAATGACAGAAGATGTTTTCTTGTCTTCTCTTACCCTGAACCAATCTGACGCTCATTTGAAAGCCAGTGAAACTCTTACTCTTGTAGCAACCGTAGGTCCTGATGAAGCTACCAATAAGAAGGTAGATTGGAAGTCGGATGATGAGACTGTGGCATCGGTATCTGCCGATGGTGTGGTAACGGCTCATAAGGTAGGTCAAACGTCTATTCATGCTATAGCAAATGATGGCGGTGGTGCCAAGGCAACTTGTACTATAACTGTTGACCCGACAATGGTTTCCTCTATCACTTTGAGCCAAGAAAACTTGAAAATCAGAAAGAATCATACGGCGCAACTCTCTGCTATTGTTGCTCCAACTGATGCTACCAATGCAAGTTTTATCTGGTCATCTACCAATGAGGATGTGGCTAAGGTGTCCGAGGATGGAGTGATTTCTGCAATAGCTCCTGGTGATGCAGTCATTAAGGCTACTTCACAGGATGGAAGTCAGGTGGAGGCATCTTGCCAGGTGAAAGTCTTGCCTGTATTGAAAGGTGACTCTAATGATGATGATGAGATCAATATCGTGGATGCTGTTAATACCGTCAATTATATATTTAATAAGGTGACAGGAACATTCGCTTTTGAGGCTGCCGACGTGAATAGTGATGACCATATTTCAATTTCCGATGTAACGGGTACAACTGACTTGATTATGCAACAGGTTTTGCAGGTGAAAGAGCAGGTTGCAATGGCTAAGGGCTATGGTGTTTCTGCAATGGATGATGCTTCTTCTTCAGACCGTTCTTTGGATTGCTTAGTATTGTCCCAACAAGACAAGTCTAATATTGATATAGCATTAGACAATAATAGTAACTTTGTTGCTTTGCAGGCTGACATTACTTTGCCAGTAAATGTAAATGATGTGGAAGTGAAGTTGAGTGGAGTGATGGCTACAACCCATCAGTTGAGTTACTCTAAGTTGAATGCTCATACTTTGCGTGTTGTCGTTTATTCACTTAGCAATAGTACTTTCATGGATGGACAGCCTATCTTCTGTTTGTCTTCAAAGAAGAATTTGGATGCAAAGAGTATAGGTGTAACCAATGCTATCGGCTCTGATGTTGAGGCTAAGGGCTATCGTTTGACCTCTCGTAATAATGAAGTAACTTCTATTGATGGTATTGGCGTGGACGGAACTTCTGTCAAGGTTGTTGCAGACGGTCTGATGTTTACAGGCTTGAAGGGTACACCTATTTATATATATACCACTTCAGGTATCCTTGTGAAGACATTCTGTCTTGCTTCTGAGACATCTAAGATAGCTTTGCAAGCTGGTGTTTATCTTGTGAAGATGAACGGACAGGTAGTCAAGATTACTGTAAAATAATGGTTAAGGTATGATAAGACTAAATAAAATAATGGTACTTTTGTTCTTGATGTTGTTGGCTTTGCCGCTTGCATCAAGAGCAAAGGATACCTTTTATATAGAGCCAGTGAACGTAGTCCCTGGTGAGTCGAAGACGATTACCCTAAATTTGGATAATAGTCAGGTATTTCGTGGCTTTCAGACTGATATCGAACTGCCTGAAGGTTTAAAAATTGCCTCGAGGTCGAATGGCAATTTTGATATCTCTCTTACAGATAGGGGATCATCTTCTTTCTCTGTGAGTTCTAACTTGATGTCGGATGGCTCTGTTAGAATTTTGGGCTATTCTACTCAAGGTGAGTCTATAAAAGGAAATCAGGGTGCTTTAGTACGTATTTCTGTGCGAGCTTCCAGTGATTTTTCGGGTGGCTATATTAAATTGAAGAATTCTATTTTCTCAGATGTAAATAATCGAGATGTGAAATTGGATAATTCACAACTCTTTGTGGGAACAAAAGAACAGAATGATGTATCTGTCAAGGGTGGTGAGATTTCGCCAGAAGTTAGTAAAGCTTTCTCCTTTGAATTGTCCAACGAGAGTGAGATGACTGCTTTTCAGATGGATGTAGTTTTGCCGAATGGCTTGTCTCTGGATTTAAGCAAAACAAGGTTGACTGGCCGATGTGGTAATCATCAATTGCAGACAAAGCAATTGGGCAATGGTAAAGTTCGCATTATTTGTATGTCTTCGGACAACACATCAATTTCAGGGAAGATAGGCTCTGTCATTGATCTGTGGATTAAGGCCGAGAAAAGCATAGCGGGCAATCAGATTGTTAAATTAGAAAATATCATTTTCTCTGATGTCAAGGCTCGTACCTATCGTATGGATCCTTTCTCCTTCGTTGTTGATGTGAAGTATGTTCCTGTAACTTCAGTTTCTATTAGTGAAAGTAACATGCAATTGGAGGTTAGCGATTCTCGACAGTTGACGGCATCTTTGTTGCCAGAAAACTGCACAGATAAAACGATACTTTGGAAATCTGATAATGAGAAAGTGGCAATTGTCAGTGATAACGGTATGATTATCGCAAGGTCTGCTGGACAGTGTAGTATTATTGCTTCCACTGCAGATAATTTGATTCAAGCGAAGTGTGTAGTTACTGTAGTGAAAATACCATTGACTGCTCATGTTGCTAATACTACTAAGGTTTATGGTGATGCTAATCCTGAGTTTAATATTACTTACTCTGGTTTTAGAGATGGGGATTCTGAGGTTGGCTTTTCTGTTCCTGCATCCATTTCTACTATTGTAGATAATAGTAGTAAAGTTGGAAAGTATGATATTGTAGCTTCTGGTGCAGTTTCTGATAAATATGAAATCTCGTATATTCCTGGTACTCTTACCATTACTAAGGCTCCTTTGTCTATCTCCGCTGGCAATTATACCAAGAAGCAGGGTGATGCAATGCCTGTGTTCAAGGCAAGTTATACTGGCTTTAAGAATGGCGAGGATGAATCAGTTCTGACCAAACAGCCAGTATTCTCTTGTGAGGCAAATGAAGCGAGTGCTCCTGCAGAGTATGCCGTTACTATCAGTGGTGCGGATGCAGAGAACTATGACATCAGCTACGAGCAGGGACGTCTGACAGTAGTCGAGGCAGATGCCGTAGTTGTTCGTGCCAAGAGTTACAGCCGTCAGTATGGTGACGAGAATCCTGTGTTCGAGTTTGAGACCGATGGTGCAGCCTTGGATGGTACTCCTGAGATTGTCTGCTCCGCAGTTGCCAACTCTCCTGTCGGATCTTATACTATTGAGGTAAAACAGGGTAGCATCAAGAACTACAATGTCCACTTCGAATCAGGTAGTCTTGTGATTACTAAGGCTCCTTTGTCTATCTCCGCTGGCAATTATACCAAGAAGCAGGGTGATGCAATGCCTGTGTTTAAGGCAAGTTATGCTGGCTTTAAGAATGGTGAGGATGAATCAGTCCTGACCAAGCAACCTGTATTCTCTTGTGAGGCAAATGAGGCAAGTGCTCCGGCAGAGTATGCTGTTACAATCAGCGGTGCCGATGCTGAGAACTATGACATCAGTTACGAGCAGGGACGTTTGACTGTAGTCGAGGCAGATGCCGTAGTTGTTCGTGCCAAGAGTTACAGCCGTCAGTATGGTGACGAGAATCCTGTGTTCGAGTTTGAGACCGATGGTGCAGCCTTGGATGGTACTCCTGAGATTGTCTGCTCCGCAGTTGCCAACTCTCCTGTCGGATCTTATACTATTGAGGTAAAACAGGGTAGCATCAAGAACTACAATGTCCACTTCGAATCAGGTAGTCTTGTGATTACTAAGGCTCCTTTGTCTATCTCCGCTGGCAATTATACCAAGAAGCAGGGTGATGCAATGCCTGTGTTCAAGGCAAGTTATACTGGCTTTAAGAATGGCGAGGATGAATCAGTTCTGACCAAACAGCCAGTATTCTCTTGTGAGGCAAATGAAGCGAGTGCTCCTGCAGAGTATGCCGTTACTATCAGTGGTGCGGATGCAGAGAACTATGACATCAGCTACGAGCAGGGACGTCTGACAGTAGTCGAGGCAGATGCCGTAGTTGTTCGTGCCAAGAGTTACAGCCGTCAGTATGGTGACGAGAATCCTGTGTTCGAGTTTGAGACCGATGGTGCAGCCTTGGATGGTACTCCTGAGATTGTCTGCTCCGCAGTTGCCAACTCTCCTGTCGGATCTTATACTATTGAGGTAAAACAGGGTAGCATCAAGAACTACAATGTCCACTTCGAATCAGGTAGTCTTGTGATTACTAAGGCTCCTTTGTCTATCTCCGCTGGCAATTATACCAAGAAGCAGGGTGATGCAATGCCTGTGTTTAAGGCAAGTTATACTGGCTTTAAGAATGGTGAGAATGAATCTGTTCTGACCAAGCAACCAGTCTTCTTTTGTGAGGCTAATGAGGCAAGTGCTCCTGCAGAGTATGCAGTTACAATCAGCGGTGCCGATGCTGAGAATTACGAAATCAGTTATGAGCAAGGTGTGTTGACTGTGACAGGTATGCCGAAGCCAATAATCTCAACTGACGAAGCAACGTTGCGCATAACAACAGAGACAGATAATGCTGTCATATACTATACTTTGGATGGAACTGAACCTAATGAGAACGCAAGAAAATATACAGAACCTATCAATCTGTATGCCTCTTGTGAAATCAAGGCGATAACTGTCAATGGTGATGCAAAGTCTGAAGTGTCCTCTGCGGAATATCATGATGCGGAATATCCTAACATCGTGAAGGTAGGTGATATTATTACAGCCAATATCATCAACAATGGTGAGGAGAATTTGCCTATGATATTTAAGGTGACGAGTGTGTATCCTTTCAATGTTGAGATGGAGAATAAAGAAGATTATGTTGAAGGATGGAATAATGAACGTGATGTTTCTGGCACATTAGAAATTCCTGTTGTTGTAAAATCTAATGGAATCAGCTGTTGTGTAAAAAAGTTAGGTGATAATTCTTTGGCAAGGTGTGTTAATGTAAGTTCTTTAAAGCTAAATGAAGGATTAGAGAGTATTGGACATCAAGCTATACGTTGGTGTAGAAATATCAAGGAGTTGATTGTACCAAATTCCGTTAAAGAGGTTTGGGGGGCATTCTTAACAGAAGATCATGGATTGGTATCTGTAGTCCTAGGGGCTGGTCTTGAAACTATTCATACTGATGCTTTTTGGGGCGTGTCTATGAATCTAAAGTCTTTTATAAGTTTGAGTACTAATCCTGCGAAATGTGTGGAGCCTGATAGAACATTCACGTCTCTTCCAGAAGACGTAACCCTCTACGTCCCTCTTGGTTCAAAGTCTGCCTACGAGACAGCTCCAGGCTGGGATTATTTTGCAGGTCATATTGTAGAAATGGATATGTCTCCTGCTACAATCAAGGTGAGAAATTGTTCTCGTGAGTATGGGGATGATAATCCTACACTTGAATTTGAGACAGAGGGTGCTACTCTTATTGGTGAACCAGAGATAATTTGCTCTGCTGATAAAAATTCAAAAGTAGGAACTTATGAGATAGAGATAAACAAGGGAACGATTAAAAACTATCTTGTAACATTTGTTCCAGGTACTTTGACGGTGACAAAAGCACCATTAGTTGTAACTGCTGAAAATTATACCATTACGCAAGGAGATAAACTTCCTGAGTTTACGGCAAATTATAGTGGTTTCAAGAATGGTGAGGATGAATCAGTTCTGACCAAGCAACCTGTCTTCTCTTGTGATGCAAATGAAGCAAGTGCTCCTGGTGAATATCCAATTAACATATATGGTGTAGAGGCAGATAATTACAATGCTATTAGCTACGTTGCTGGAACTCTTACGGTTCTAAAGAGAGAGTTAAAGAAGCAAACAATCACTTGGGACCAAGAGATAAAAGCTAAGGTTGGTTCTACGATAGAAATGAATGCAACCGCATCTTCAGGTCTTCCTGTCAGATATTCGTACGCTCTAGCACCAGGAGTGGAAACTGCTTATCAAGTTCCTCAAATAGAAGGCAATAAGATAACATTCCCTCAAAATGGTATGTATCTCTTGGTTGCTATTCAAGACGGAAATAATGAATATGCGGCAGCTACGGACACATTGGATGTCTGTGCAATCAGTGACGATGAGGGCTTGATGTATATTGATGGTATCTACTATAAATATACCGACGATGGCTCTGCACTGAAGGTGGTAAGGGGCTACAATCCTTATCGAGGAAAAGTAGAGATTCCTGCAACAGTTAATGGTCTTCCTGTGACAGAAGTTGACGGGTTGGCTATGTATGCCTGTTATTACCTGAAAGAACTCGTTATCGGTGACAAAGTGAAGAAATGCGGACATGAGGCTTTTGGAGCAAGTATAAACTTATGTAATGTCACATTGCCTGTTGCTGATGTTGAGTTTACACATAATTGGATGTTTAACTGTGATAGAGGAATTCGGGAGATACATTGCCGTTCGTCCATTCCTTATGTTGTCGATGAAGGCATTTTTAATGGTGCTGTTGATTACGACAAGTGTATTCTCTATGTTCCTGTTGGCACTAAGCAATCTTATGCTAATTCTGAGGTATGGAAAAACTTTACTCACATTGTGGAGGAAAATGTTTCTACGAGTATTTCTAATATAAATGTGGAAAAGAAGAGTGTATGGTACACGTTACAGGGTGTTAAGCTATTTGTTAAGCCAAATATTCCTGGTGTATATATTCACAATGGGAAAAAGATTATTGTAAGATAAATTTAATGTAAGCGGTGGGTGTATTATGGTATTCTGTAGTACACCCACCTTTTTTGCTATAGTAGTAATAGCCCAAGTATAGGTTTTTGGTTTGGATATGCATCGAAGCAGAGTTCTTTTTGGTTTGGAAATGCAATGAAAATGATAATTTTTGGTTTGGAAATGCTTGATTTTGCTTATTTTCGTTTGGACTTTTGAAAATAAGATGTATCTTTGCAGCATGATCCTTTAAATGCTTTTGCTCTTTTAGAAAAATATGCATTATTGGCTGAAAGGAATGTAGAATTTAGCCAATAATGTTTAAAAATATGTATTATTGGCTTAAAACTGTGTAAGATATAGCCAATAATTGCTTTTTCTTGCTATCTTTGTTTTATCTCTGCCTTGGAGCACTTCTGGAATGGATGGGCTTCGGCACGTCGCGACATCGTTCTGATAGTCTGTGGCTCTGCCACTTCCTGGATGATGGACAAACTCATCAATAATCATGGTGGACTTTATGGTCGTCTTACCCATCGTCTATTCCTGCAACCTTTTTTTCTTGGAGAATCGGAAGCGTTTCTGAAGACCAAGGGGATGATGCGGTCAAGATACGAGATGGCAGAGCTTTACATGACTCTCAGGTCAAGCAGCGGTTGGGTATAGCTGGTGTATCCACCAATTTATATTCATGGCGGAGTAGGAGTAGTGGGGAGGCTGATAAGCGGGCCGCTCAGATAGATATGGTGATAGAGCGTGGCGACAACACCATCAATCTATGTGGAATGAAATTCTCGGAAGGAGAGTTTGCCATCAATAAGGATTATCGTTTCGATTCTATTCAAATAGACTATCCATAGTAACCTCTTTTTGTACAATGCCACTATGCTTGCCATAAGCAACACCATAGGTGGTAATCATAGTGAGGTGAATGGTTTGCTTGGGAGAAAGAGTGGCTTTGAGTGCTTCTATGCGATGGCGCAAGCGTATTTCCTCTTCCTTGCTGATGGTGTAAGGGGAACTGGCAAACTTCATTTCACATAAGTTCACCACATTGTCGTTTCTGATAATCAAGAGGTCTATTTGAGTGCCATCTTGATTTTCGTCTCCTCTTACATTCCAAGCTGAGAGTGATGATTTGACACCACCGATTTCCAAGGCTCGTTTGATTTGCTGGATGTGTTGCCAGCAAACTTCCTCGAAGGCAACACCATGCCATGCCTTCAAGATGTCGGAAGTCATATTATCACTGATGAATCCTGCATCCTTGCTGTTTTCTTCTACATATTTTAGCCAGAATAGACAGAAGTTGTCTATCAGTTTGTAACAGATTGTACTTTTCGGCATACCATATGGGGAATAACATGTAATGAAATCGCTTTCAACCAAAGCTGCTAAAGTCTTGCTCAAGCCACCACCTAAAGGCAATCCTGTAGCTTTGCTGATTTCTTCTCGGGTAAACCCACTGTGCCGAGTTGCCAATAAGCGTACAACCTTTTTGCTATCTTCTGGATTATTGAAGATAGCAGCAAATAATCGGTTGAACTCATCCTTTAGTCTCGGTTTGTTACCAAAGAGAATCTTGTCTGTATTCTGTTCAAAACTCAATCCTTTTTGGAAGTAGCTAATATAATAAGGTATTCCACCGAAAACCATGTAACTTTGCAATATGTCATACTGGCTCATCTGTATATTGGCATGTTCAAAGTACATGGCACATTCTTTCAATGTGAAAGGGGACAGTTTGATTTCTGCAGTTAAGCGTCCATATAGCCCACCCTTGTTTTTAGAGAGATTGCTAAGAATCCAAGAGGTTGCGCTACCGCAAACGATTAACATGATATTGTCCCTGCCACTACACCAGCTATTCCAAAAGTTCTCAAAGGCTGGAAGGAAACCAGAGCGTGGGGTATCCATCCAAGGTAACTCGTCTATGAATACTACTTGCCGCTCACCATTGTCAAGATTCTGCAAGAGTTGTTCGAGTAGGAAAAATGCCTCCATCCATGTTTTGGGTGCTTTGTATCCTTCCAGGCCTTGGTTGAGCAAGGCGTAATAGAAACTTTCCAATTGAGTCTTCATGCGACTTTTTTCATTGTCTTGGTCAACTGGTGATACGCCTGTATGCTGAAAGGTAATGCGTCCTTTCAGTGCTTGTTTGATAAGAAAAGTCTTGCCAACACGTCGGCGTCCATATATGGCAACGAACTCGGGACGGTCGCTATGGTACAACTTTTCAAGTTCTGCGATTTCTTCTTTTCTTCCTACAATCATACTATATCTTTTGTTTAAAGTTGCCGCAAAGATACAAAAAAGAATTGTTCCGGCAAAATATACCATAGTTTATTCTGCCGATTTTATATGTTTTTTATAGAAATAGGCAAGATATGATGATATGAGAACGATGAAGCTGCTCTTAGAGATGCTCCTTCAAATCCACTTCCTCCACGTATTTCACAAGCGAATCCTTGCCATTAAGCAGATAGAAATCCACACGAACCACGTGGTCGATGTCTGCACTTCCCTTTACTTTTACGTGCCGGGTCTTACTATATAATAAGGTGTCACGACGGGAAGGGTAGGAGACAAGCTGAATCTGGTCTTTGGTGGAACCGCTTCCTACATAATATATGCCTACACTATCCTTGCTTGCTTTTATGGCTGCTATCTTCGCCATCTTCTTGGCATGAGCGGCAGTTGTGTCCTCTGGATAAAATTCGCTGGCAGCTACCGTGTCGCCATCATGCTGGTCGGGAGCATACTTGCAACTTGTATTTGTTGTTGTGATAAAGGCGGTGGCAGTTAGGGCTGCTATAAAGTATAAAATCTTCTTCATCTCATTTTTTATTTCTAATTTGCCGCAAAGGTATAAAAAATAAGAAAATCGGCAAAATAAACGTTTGCTTATTTTGCCGATTTTATATGTATTTATGAGTTTTGGGCAATTTACATCTCTACGATTACCTCGTGTTTGCCTGCTTGACAAGGGATGACGCAGCCCTCAATAGGTTTGCCATCTACGATGATTTGCTTCACACCCTTCTCCTTGCCCTCTGGGTTTTTCACAGTGATATGATACTCGCCGCCACGGAACTTGGCATCCTTATAGAAAGAATAACCACCTGCTGTATTGGAGATGAGCGAGAAGAAATCCTCGTTACCCAAATAGTTGATCCAAGGCCATGGAGTCTTTGGATCTGTAATCACGTACTCGCGATTGGCGTCATCAAAATGACCATACTTTTTCTCTGTCATTGTCTTTTTAGTATTAATATTGTTATTTATTCTTGTATTGAAGTGTTGATTCTGTATTCTAATTACTTAATTTAGTATTATATAACGAATGCTTAATTTAGTAAATAACATTATTTTGGTGCAAAGATAGCAAAAACTTTCAGTTATAAGGTTAGATAACGGATATTTTTTGTATTTTTGCAATTAGAATAGGTTAGAAATCTGACAATTGTTAACATAATGTGCACTTGGCTTATGAAAAGAAACATTATAACACTTATCATAGTTGTGTTTGCCATGATGCAAACTACGGCTCAAACTTATGACAACTTGTGGAAGCAAGCTGACATCATCGCTCAGAAGGACCAGCCGAAGAGCGAAATTGGGGTGATGCAGAAAATCATCTCCAAGGCTTCTGCGGCTAAAGACTACGGTCAGCTGCTGGCGGCTGAGATGAGGCAGGTGATGCTCTGGAAAGAGATTTCTGCAGACTCATTGACGCCGAATGTGAAGCGGATGGAGGCTGAAGCTTTGAAGACAAATGACCCGATGCTGAAAGCGGTGAGATATGCTGTGCTCGGCAAGGTATATCATGATAATCCGTATGGAATAGAAGTGGATGAGGCTTCTTTGGAACAAAGGGAGGATGCTTCTTATTATCAAAGTCAGCGAAAGGTAAACCTGAAGAAGAGCCGGGAGTTCTTCAAGAAAGCGATGGCGCACCCAGAGCTTCTTGCCAAGCATACTTCTACTGAGTATGTGCCGCTGACCCTGAAAGGGGTGGACGGAAGTTCCTTCAAGAATGATTTGCTGCATCTCATCGGTTTTGAGGCAGACAGCAAGGAGGCGTATCTGCAGCTGTACACCTATTATAATAAGGTGGGAAATCGGGGTGCGGCTTGTCTCTGTGCCTACAAACTTATCGAGAAATACCGTCAGGATGATGTAAGAGAGGTGAAGAAATCGAAGTATCTCAGAACCATCGACTCACTCATCCATGTATATCAGGATATTCCGGAGGCTGGTGAACTTGCTGTGGAGCATTTCCGTTTCATGGAGCGTTCTACAGATGCCAAAGCACAGGATAAACTCAAATATATCAACTATGCTTTGAGCCACTGGGGTGGATGGTCGAGAATGAATGTGCTTAGAAATGCACAGAAGCGACTCACCGAACCGATGTTCTCAGTGGAGGATATGCCTTTGGTGCTGCGCCCTACAGAAAAGAAGTGGGTGCATCTGAATGTGCGCAATCTGCAGAACCTGAAGGTGTGCATCTCCCGTATCAACATCACGGCGGATAATGAATATGATGCCCAGAATGAGGCTACCTATAAGATGCTCCTGAAGAAGACCACGAAGCTGCATCAGAAGGATTTCAGCCGCAACTACTATGGTCGCCCGGATTACGAAGAGGTGAAGGATTCCATCGAAATCGGTGGCAATCTGCCGCTGGGTGCCTATCTGATGGAGGTTACTTCGGATAATACCGGCATCGCTCCGCAGCGAGAACTCTTCTATGTCAGCAATCTGGCGGTGATGATCCAGCAGTTGCCGGATGATAAACATCGCTATGTGGTGGTGAATGCTACAGACGGACAGCCTATTGCTGGGGCGAAGATAGAACTCTATGAAAAGGATTATGATGTGAAGACGGGCAAGCGCAAGCGACTGGTTCATGCCCGATTGACGACCGATGAGAACGGAGAGGCTTATTTCAAGAACGTGGATGGAAATGTCTTGATTTCCACCAATAGCGACAAGTTTACGCCTGCCAGATACATCTTTCTCAGCCGTGACCGCTATTATGAGAAGAAGGATAATGAAGACAAATATCAGGTTTATACCGACCGTGCTATCTACCGTCCGGGACAGAAGGTGCATGTCACAGCCATTTCCTACATCGTGAAGAAGGGCTTGGATGCCAGTGTGCTGGGCAAGAGCAAGGAACTGAAGTTTGTCCTGAGTGACGCCAACTGGAAGCTGGTGGCTGAGCAGAAGGCTACGACCGACGAGTATGGCACGGCTTCGGTAGATTTCGAATTGCCGAAGGAGGGTCAGACAGGCATGTATCATGTATCCGTGAATGACCAGGTAAACCGCTTCTTCCGTGTGGAGGAGTACAAGCGTCCAACCTTCGAGATTACCTTCCCGAAGGTGAACGAGAAATATAACT
>ERZ1035025.221-NODE-221-length-41735-cov-18.269650_pt1 | contig 41735 bp, 33 predicted proteins | sample MGYA00520619_ERZ1035025 | MGnify/ENA primary metagenome ERZ1035025 (study PRJEB33766, sample SAMN09781742) | gut metagenome | biome: gut microbiome | host: Homo sapiens | place: Madagascar | study: EMG produced TPA metagenomics assembly of the PRJNA485056 data...
CGGTACGTACGGTGCTGTGAGAGGACGGCGGTTAGTCACCGCCTCCTACTCGATTCTTAAGAAATTTTAGGAGGTCGTTATGATAGATACGATAGGAATGACAGATATTGGAAATGGCAGACCATCGAATCAGGATGCCTATTTGTTAAGGCAGCAGGAAAAGGATGGAAAGCTTTACCTTCTGGCAGCTGTCTGCGATGGAATGGGAGGCCTTAAAAGAGGAGAAATTGCAAGCCGTTATATTATACAAGTATTAAAACAATGGTTTGATGAAACTTTATTTGATGGACTCTATGAGATGGGGATTGGGATGATTGAGAATAATCTGATCGAGCTGATCCGCAGAATTAATGAGAATCTGTTGCTGATGAGCCGCCAGATGCAGGAGATTAAATCAATGGGAAGTACATTAACATTATTGTTTGTGGAAGAACATGAATTTTTTGTATTGAATGTGGGAGACTCAAGGACTTATTGGTTTGACAGAAACAGAAAATTTGTTACAACAGATCATACACTGGTACAGCTTGAACTTAGGGCAGGTCATCTTACAAAGGAACAGGCAAAGAAAGATCCAAGACGTCATATACTGGTACAATGCGTGGGAGTTACCAAAGATATCCGAGTGGATTGCTATAAAGGAAAAATACATCCTGGAATGGAATTTTTATTGTGTACGGATGGCTTTTATGGACTTTTGGAAGAAGAAGAAATCTATCAGGTTGAAGCATCGAGGGAACAGATGAAAGAATGGGTAGAAAAATGTTTTCAAAAAGTAAAAAGCAGAGGAGAGCTGGACAATCTGTCTTGCGTGATCGTCAAGGTACCAAAGAAAGAATAGAAAAGATTTATCATGGACGTTATCTGGTAGAAAAAGTACTGGGTGAAGGAGGAATGGGAAGAGTATTTCTTGCAAAAGATATAAAAACAGGGACAAAAGTTGCAATAAAGATCGTAAGAGATCATGATCAGTGGAAACGAGAGAGGGAGGTATTAAAAAAATTAAAAGGCATCAAAGGTGTTCCTGAATTATTTTTTGCAGGGAAAGAAAGTGAAATATTTCTCGTAATGGAATATATTCCTGGAAAATCTTTAAAAAAATACAGAGATGATTGTGGAAAACTTTCGGAAAAAGAGATGATCTTGTGGATGTTTAAAGTATGTAAAGTGTTACAAAAAGTTCATGAAAAAGGAATTGTTCATATGGATTTAAAACCAGAGAACTTGATACTTCATCCATCAGGAAAGATATATCTGATCGATTTTGGAGTATCACTGATGGAAGGGGAAACATTGATCGGCTATGGGACAAAAAACTATGCTTCAAAAATGCAGAGAAAAGCAGGGGCTAAAGCGGTAGTTTCTATGGATATATATAGTCTTGGAAAGATCATGCAATTAAATATAAGAGATCATAAGATGGAGAAGGTCAACAAGATCATAGATAAATGTCTAATGGAGGGATCAAATGAACAATACCGTACAGTGGCAGATATAAAAAAAGATCTTCAAAGTATCTTATGGAAAGAAAAATCAAAGAAGAGTGTTCTTTTATTGATATGTTTTCATGTGCTTTTGTTACTTTATATGGAAGATTATAAACAAAAAAGAAAGTCTGTAACAGTTTATCAGGAGATATATCAGGAGGAAATTAAAAAAGGTATGATCTGCTTTTATGGGGCTGATAAAAAAGAAAAAGATCTGGTATTAGCAAAACAATATTTTATGAAAGCAAGAAAACATAACAAAAAAGCGGAAAGTTATCTAATATTGCTTGAAGTTTTGTGTAATCCTGATAAAGAAGTAAAACAAAAAGAACTGTTTATGGCATTTAAAAACTGTGAGAAAGATATTTATGACTTTTGGTCGGCTTATTTTTTTGAACATTACTATGTAATCTGGGAGCAAAGATTATCAAAAGATTCTTTAAAGCAGGCAGAAAATCTGCTCAAAAGAATGGAAGGGTTTCATTTGGATGAGAATAAACAAAAGATTTTAGAAACAGAAAAGCTTAACTTATATGAGATTATGGCCAGACGAGGAGAAAGCAGACAGTTTTTTTATGAAACGGATAAGGTCTTTCGAGACAAGATGAATGCAGATAAGGCATGGCAGATATATCAAAGAAAACTCTTATATCTTGAAGAAAATCATATAAATGTGGAAAAAGAATTTGAACGGTTTATAAACTCTTATCCGAAAGTAATGGAAGCATATACGGAGTATGTGATCTATTTATGTGAGAATAACCAGGAAGAAAAGGCTAAGGAGATTTATCGGAAAGGATCAAGCCAGGTAGAAATGTCTGGCAAGAGAGCACAGGGATTAAGGAGGAAACTTGGATTATGATAAAAAGGTGTAAGCGGTGGAGTATCATAGCAGTCATAGGAGTTCTTCTTTTATCTGTATTGACAGTCAATGCAAAGAAAATAAAAGCTTTGGAGGATAAAGAATGGAATATTACATTCAAAGGAGATGGAAAGGAGCCATTTTTTCAAAGCAGTGTAGAAATGGAAATAACTTTAAAAGGTTTTAGTACCAAAGAAGATATTGCGGTTTTTATCAATAAAGAGAAATGGGAGGGTGACTGGGATTATGACAGAAGTTTAAAGATTATGTTTCGGGAAGAAGGCAGTTATGAGATTCATGTTATTCATAAAGATGGATATGAGGAAAAAAAGAAGATCGTTGTAGAATTAAATAATCCAGATGCACCAAAGATTGATGCAGGGTCTTACAGACCGGGAACATGGACAAACACAAATATAGAACTTTTGGCATATGGATCAAAAGCATCATCAAAGATTTTACATTATGAATATAAAATTGGAGATGGAGACTGGAACGTTATGACTCATGGCCAGTTAGAATTGAAAGATGATATGGATGGGGAAGTTTTTATCAGATCGGTTTCAAATGCAGGCAGAGAAGGAGAGATTACAAAAGTATGGTGCCGTATATGGAAAAGGGTGCCGAGCCTTCCAAAGATCAGTTGTGACAGGACTTCCGAAAATGGCTGGTATCAAAAAATCCCATATTTTTATTATAAGGCACAGCAGATGGAAAATGGTCCTATAGTACATATCTGTTCAAGCTTAACCAAACTTGAGAACAAGCAGACGCAAACACAGATCGATGAGATCCCTCAGATAAGAAATGATGGAAGATATCTGTTAAAAGTCTGGTCTAAAGATGAAGCTTTCAATAGATCAAAGGAGATATTTCATGTGATTTGCTTTGTGGATACGAAAGCACCGGAGATTTTTGTAGAATATGATAGCGTAAGAAATATTCACGGAATCTTAAAATCTCAGACAGCAAAGATTAAGGTGCGGGATGAAAATCTTTTAAAAACTTCATTAAAGATCAAAACTTCAGGAAAGCAGAAGATGCGGTGGAAACAGGAAGGAGGATATTACCAGACAGAAGTTGCATTTGAACGTGATGGAAAGCAGAATCTTTCAATACAGGCAGAAGATATGGCAGGAAATGTTTCAATAAAAAAAGAAAAACAATTTGTGATCGATACAAAAAAACCACAGATTCAGATTGATGGGGTTATAAATGGAAAATCTTATAAAAATCCAGTGTCCTTTGACGCAGTGATAAAAGATGAGAATTTAAATCCTGAAAAAACATATATCTATGTAAATGGGAAAAAGACTAAGAATACTATGATCAGCAAAGACGGGTATTATATGGTAAAAGTCGAAGCATGTGACTTTGCGGGAAATAAAAACAGAGTGATGAAAAGATTTGTCGTAAATCAAAAAGGAATAGATATTCATTTTTTACAGGCAGACTTAAAAGAAAAGAATGTTGCAATAAAAAACTTAAGACCTGGGTTTCGTGTTACAAGCTTAGAACCTGTCAAAGTAACAGAATTTCTGGTGAACGGACAAAAAGTTTCTTATGAATGGAAAGGAGATCAGGTGTATGTAAAAGATCCGATCGCAGATAATGGAAGATGTACGATCAGTCTGAGTGTGAAAGATACAGCTGGAAGTATAAGATCAAGCGAAAATATTACATTTTTCTATGATACGAAGAGACCGGTCATAAAGATTCAGGGACTTGATAAGGATAATGAATGTGTGTATGGCAAAGAAATAGCTATTTCACTGGAAAATGAAAAAGATTACTGGAATCAGGTTTGTCTTGATGGGAAACGAGTAAAAGATTTAAAAAATAGGATTAATTTTGAGAATCTGGAGCCTGGAATTCATGTAATCGATCTGGAAGCATCTGATCTTGCAGGTAATAAGACGAGAAAAAAAATAAGATTTAAGGTGACAAAAATTTTGCCAGAGCCAATTAAAAAAATCCTGAATAAAAATTCAACAAGAAAAGAAGAGACAAAAGAGCAAGAAAAAACATCCAAATTATATGTGTGGGCTATCGCTTTTATTTTAACATTGCCAGTAGTGTTTGCCATTGGGTATAAAAAACGCTTAAAACCGTAGCAAATATGAGCATTCTTGAATCTTTTTTATTCTATGTTATAATATGAACTAAGCATTTAATTTCATAGAGTGGAGGAAGAAGATTATGGCAGAAGAAGTAAAAGAAACAATGGAACAATTTGAAGCTCAGTTAGAAGAATCTTTAAATAAAGCAGCAACAAATGAAGATGCAGTATGGAATCACTTAGAAGAACTTAAAGAAAGTGGGGAAGTTCTTGCACTGACGGTTGGCGGTGTTGTAAATGGTGGTGTTATTGTCTATGTAGACGGAATCCGTGGATTTATTCCAGCATCCTTACTTTCAACAAAATATGTAGAAGATCTGAACGTATGGCTTCAGAAAGATGTGGAAGCTAAGATCATTACGGTAGAACCAGAAGAACAGAGACTTGTTTTATCTGCAAAAGCAGTTGAACAGGAAAAGGCAAGAAAAGAACGTGAGAATAAGATCAATGAATTAAAAGTTGGTACAGTCGTTGAAGGAACTGTAGAAAACATTATGCCTTATGGAGCATTTGTTGATATCGGAGATGGAATCAGCGGATTAGTTCATATTTCACAGTTAAGTCAGAAGAGAGTAAAATCTCCAGAAGATGTTGTGAAAGAAGGAGAGAAAGTAACTGTTAAGATCATTAAAGTTGCCAATGGAAAAGTAAGCTTAAGTATCAAAGCATTAGAAGATGATAAAGAAGCAGCCAAGAAAGCAGAAGAGACTGGAGTAGAATACACAGAAGATGCTGCTGGAACAAGTCTTGGTGACTTACTGGCAAATATCAAACTATAGGAAGGAAGTCACATGGCAGGATCAGGTTTTGGCACAAATTTTCGAATCACAACATGGGGAGAAACTCATGGTGCTGGTGTAGGAGTAGTTGTAGATGGATGTCCGGCAGGATTATCTCTTGACAGAGAAGACGTTCAGAAATATCTGGACCGCAGAAAACCAGGACAGTCAAAGTACACAACACAGAGAAAGGAAGGAGATCAGGTAGAGATCCTTTCAGGAGTATTTGAAGGAAAGACAACGGGAACACCGATTTCCATGGCGGTATATAATAAGGATCAGAGATCAAAAGATTACAGCAATATCAAGGATGTATACCGTCCGGGACATGCTGATTTTACATTTGATATGAAGTATGGATTCAGAGATTATCGTGGAGGCGGAAGATCATCAGGAAGAGAAACGATCGGACGAGTTGCAGCAGGGGCAGTAGCAGCAAAAGTTCTTGAAGAACTTGGAATTTCTGTGAAAGCATATGCAAAAGCGATTGCAGGAATTGAGATTTCAGATGAGAATTTTGACTTCAATGAAATGAACAATAATCCATTTAATATGCCGGATAAAAATGCAGCAGAACTTGTAGCACAGAAAGCAGATGAGATGATCAAAGAGAAAGATTCTATCGGTGGGATCATTGAATGCCAGATTACGGGAATGCCGGCAGGTATCGGAGAAACGGTATTCGATAAATTGGATGCAGAACTTGCTAAGGCGATCATGTCTATTGGATCAGTCAAGGGATTTGAGATTGGAGATGGATTTGAGGCAGCCAATCTCAGAGGTTCAGAAAATAATGATAATTTTGTCTGTGTTGACGGAAAAGTATCAAAAGAAACGAATCATTCAGGTGGAATTCTCGGAGGAATGAGTGATGGGAGTACGATCGTATTTCGCGCAGCCATCAAACCGACACCATCCATTGCCCAGACACAAAAAACGATCAATCGTGATCTTGACAACGTAGAGATTGAAATTCATGGCCGTCATGATCCAATGATTGTGCCAAGGGCTGTAGTTGTGGTAGAATCAATGGCAGCCGTTACGATTCTTGATGGTGTGTTAAAGAATCTCGGTGCAACAATGGATAATATTAAGAAAATTTATGGTGAGTAAGAATGTATGAATTAATTAAAAAAGACGGAAGAGCAAAAAGAGGCCGTTTGACAACCGTTCATGGTGTGATTGAAACACCAGTGTTTATGAACGTTGGAACAGTGGCAGCGATCAAGGGTGCAGTCAGTACGGATGATCTAAAGGACATTGGAACACAGGTAGAATTATCCAACACATATCATTTGCATGTGAGAACAGGAGATAAGCTGATCAAAGAATTTGGAGGTCTGCATAAATTTATGCATTGGGATCGTCCGATTTTAACAGATTCTGGCGGATTTCAGGTGTTTTCTCTGGCTAAACTTCGTAAGATCAAAGAAGAAGGAGTATCTTTTGCATCTCATATTGATGGAAGAAAGATCTTTATGGGACCAGAAGAAAGTATGCAGATCCAATCAAATCTTGGATCAACAATTGCGATGGCATTTGATGAATGTCCGCCACATCCTGCAACAAGAGAATATATGCAGAATTCAGTTGATCGTACAACAAGATGGCTTAGACGATGCAAGAAAGAAATGGATCGTTTAAATTCATTGGAAGATACAGTGAATCCACATCAGATGTTATTTGGAATTAACCAGGGTGGAACTTTTGAAGATATCAGAATTGAGCATGCCAAAGAAATTTCCAAGATGGATCTGGACGGATATGCATTAGGAGGACTGGCAGTCGGAGAGACTCACGAAGAGATGTACGATATCATTGAGAAGACAGTTCCATATCTGCCAGAAGATAAACCGACTTATTTGATGGGAGTTGGAACACCAGTTAATATTTTGGAAGCGGTAGACCGAGGAGTTGATTTTTTTGACTGTGTATATCCAACAAGAAATGGCCGTCATGGACATGTATATACGAATCAGGGAAAATTAAATATGTTCAATAAAAAATATGAACTTGATCATCGTCCAATTGAAGAAGGATGCCAGTGTCCAGCCTGCAGAAGCTACAGCAGAGCATACATCCGACATCTTCTCAAAGCAAAAGAAATGCTTGGAATGAGATTATGTGTCTTGCATAACTTGTATTTTTATAATACAATGATGAGTGAGATTCGTCAGGCAATCGAAGAAGGAAACTACAAGGAATACAAGAAACGTAAGATTGATGGCATGATGAATCAGTAATCTTATTAGAAAGATGGAGGAAAAAGATGGATCAGGTTACAATGACAATTCTGATGCTGGTCATTTGTTTTGGATTAATGTACTTTTTAACAATCAGACCACAGAAGAAGAAAGATGAAGAGTTAAGACAGATGATGGAAACTCTGGAAGTTGGAGACAGTGTGTTAACAACTAGCGGATTTTATGGAGTTGTTGTAGATAAAGTTGATGAAACTACGATCATTGTTGAATTTGGTAACGACAAACATTGTCGTATCCCAATGGAGAAAACAGCAATTCAGGCAATGGAAAAAGCAAACGGATCATCTGACGACGAGTAAGACGAAGAATGAAAAAGAATCTGGGAAGTATAAATATTAGATTTATATTTCTTGCAGATTCTTTTTTCTTTCTCACAAATATCTTTTTATCAATATTAAAAAGAATTTTTGTATTCAATTAACTCATCAAGGAGATGATCAGGGACATACAGCTGGCCTCGCCCAGTTCCAATCTGAATATCAGGTTTATTTGTACCATGAAAATCTGAGCCGCCACTAGCTAAGAGATCATATTCTTTCTGCCATTGCCTGAGTTTTGAAATCTGGCCAGCATGGTGGGAAGGATGATAGATTTCAATTCCTGCAAGCCCGGCTTCTTTCAGATCGCAGATCAGTTGTTTTGTATCATGATTTGAAAATTTGTATAAAAAAGGATGTGCAAGGATTGGAATTCCACCTGCATCAAGAATTAATTTTAAGCAGTCTTTCGGATCAAAAAAAGGTTTTGGAATATAATATTTGCATTTTTCGCCAAGATATTTTGAAAATGCCTGGTTTGTGGAGTTACAAATACCTTCTTCGATTAAAACTCTTGCAAAATGTGCACGTGTGATCACGGTATTTGGATCTCCATGCAGAAGTTTTTCAAGAGTAATAGGATAGCCGTCTTTTTGAAATAACTCTATCATATCAAGATTTCTTTTTAATCTTTTGTTTCTAAGATCATTAAGTGTAGAATTTAATTTGTGATTTTCACAGTCAATTCCATAACCAAGAATATGAATCTCATGCTGAAGAGTGTCACAGGAAATCTCAATTCCTGGAATAAATTTAAGATCTGTAGGGAGATCCATAGCAAAAATCTGTGAAATACCATCAACGGTATCATGATCGGTAAGAGAAAATCCATATAATTTTTTATCTATTACTTTTTTAACAATTTGCTCAGGGGTAAAAGTTCCATCAGAACAAGTAGAGTGTATATGCAGATCGATCATTTAAAGACTCCTTTCATATTTTTAATGTCAGTTTATCACAAAAAGGCATAGAAGCAAAATGAAAGACATACATTAATGGAAGAAAGGAGTGATCAATATGGAAGTGGGTAAAAAAGGACTGTATATTGTGCAAAGTCTGATCGCTGCATACATTGTGACAGGAATATTGTTATGTATTCTTGCATTTATTATGTATCAAAGCAATGCCGGAGCAAAGATTGCAAATCTTGGAATTACACTTACATATATTTTGGCTTCGATTCTTGCGGGAATGCTGGTCGGAAATAAAATGAAAAAACGTAAGTTTTTGTGGGGACTACTTGTTGGAATGTTATACTTTTTAATCCTGACGTTCATATCTGTGATATTTCAGGAAAATCTTAAGATATTTTCTGCGGAAAGGATCACAGCATTTTTCTTATGTATTGCGGGAGGAACATTAGGTGGAATGCTTGCTATTTGACAAAGAATATGATACAATATAGCAAGTTATTTTATGAGAATCAGGAGGACGATAAGATGAAACATATTAAAACTCTGACAAATAAAACATTACAGAACACAGTTAAAAAAGGTGGATGTGGTGAATGCCAGACATCTTGCCAGTCAGCATGTAAGACATCTTGTACAGTAGGTAACCAGACCTGCGAACACAGCAAATAGTCAAATAAAACACAGACTCTATGCTTGAGGCGTTCCTTGTGGGCCGCCTCATTTTTTAGATGAAAGAAAATAATAGATAAAGGGAGAAAAAACGATGGTTCACCAGTATAAGAACAATGGATATAACATGGTCCTTGACGTAGCAAGCGGATCAGTCCATGTTGTTGATGATCTGACTTATGAAGTGATCGCTTTATATGAAGACCATACATTAGAAGAGATCATCAAAGAATTATCATCTTGGGATGAGAAAGATGTAAAAGAATCTTATGAGGAAGTCACAGAATTAAAGGATGCAGGTGTATTATTCACAGAAGACTGCTATGAAGAATATATTTGCGGATTTAAAGACAGACCAACAGTTGTAAAGGCACTCTGTCTTCATATTGCACATGATTGTAACCTTGCCTGTCGATACTGCTTTGCAGAAGAAGGAGAATATAAAGGAAGACGTGCTTTAATGAGCGCTGAAGTTGGTAAGAAAGCATTAGATTTTCTTGTAGAGAACTCAGGAAACCGCAGAAATCTGGAAGTTGATTTCTTTGGTGGAGAGCCTTTAATGAATTTTGATGTTGTCAAAGAGATCGTTGCTTATGGACGTTCCCTGGAGCAGACACATGATAAGAAGTTCCGTTTTACACTGACAACAAACGGTGTATTATTAAATGATGATATCATGGAATTTGCCAATAAAGAGATGGACAACGTTGTATTAAGTGTTGATGGTAGAAAAGAAGTTCATGATTTCATGAGACCATTTAGAAATGGAAAAGGAAGTTATGATTTTGTTATCGATAAATTCAAGAAATTTGCAGACAGCAGAAATCAGCAGAAATATTATGTAAGAGGAACTTTTACACATCATAACTTAGATTTTTCAAAAGACGTTATGCATTTAGCAGATGCAGGATTTGAACAGATTTCTGTAGAACCAGTTGTAGCACCAGATACAGCAGATTATGCGATTAAGGAAGAAGATCTTCCAATTCTTATGGATGAATATGATCTTTTAGCAAAAGAGATAATCAAGAGAGAGAAAGAAGGAAAAGGATTTACTTTCTTCCATTTTATGATCGATCTTACTGGAGGACCATGTGTTGCAAAACGTTTATCCGGATGTGGATCAGGAACAGAATACCTTGCAGTGACACCATGGGGAGATTTATATCCATGTCATCAGTTTGTAGGTGAAGAAGATTTCTTGATGGGTAATGTCTTTGAAGGTGTCAAAAAAGATGAGATCGTCAAAGAATTCAAAGCATGTAATGTATATTCCAAAGAAGAATGTAAAAAATGTTTTGCAAGATTTTATTGCAGCGGTGGATGCAGCGCAAACTCATATAACTTTAACGGCACGATCGATGGAACTTATGAGATTGGATGTAAGTTAGAGCGCAAGAGAGTTGAATGTGCATTAATGGTAAAGGCAGCATTGGCATTAGAAGAGGAGACGGAGAATGAAGAAGCGTAATAGCAGTGCCAAGTATATTGCAGGGCTTATTTTACTGATCGCTTTATGTGTGTTTGGAGTGTTTATTACAACCAAGGGAATCACAAAGAACAAGATTGGACGAGCAAGCAATATTGAACTTGGATTAGATCTTGCAGGTGGAGTTAGTATTACTTATGAAGTTGACGGTAAGAACGTATCGGACAGTGACATGAAAGATACGGTATACAAACTTCAGAAACGTGTCGAAGGGTACAGTACAGAGGCAGAGGTTTATCAGGAAGGAAAAGATCGTATCAATATCGAGATTCCTGGTGTAACGGATGCGAACAAGATCTTAGATGAACTTGGTAAACCAGGAACACTTTCTTTTGCAGTTCAGAAACAGGTAAAAGTAAAGAAGAATGGGAAAACTACTACACAGACAACTTTGGATACAATTTTAACAGGACAAGATGTTAAGAAAGCAAAAGCCGTTACAAATCAGGACCAGACAACTGGAAAGAAAGAATATGTAGTAGCTCTTGAATTTAATGCAAAGGGAACAAAAACTTTTGCGAAAGCGACGAAAGCTAATGTTGGAAAACCTATTTATATTATCTATGATAACCAGATTATTAGTGCACCGAATGTATCAGAGGCAATTACAAAAGGTGAATGTTCTATTACTGGAATGGAAAGCTATGAGGCAGCAGAAAATCTTGCATCCTCTATCAGAATTGGTTCTTTACCAGTAAAATTAAAAGAACTTCGTTCTAACGTAGTATCAGCAAAATTAGGAGTTAATGCGATCCAGACAACAGTCAAAGCTGGAGTTATCGGATTTGTACTTGTATGTCTGATCATGATCGCGTTCTATGCAGTGCCAGGTATCATTGCATGTGTGGCACTTGCAATTTATATGTTAATGATGTTACTTGCACTGAATGGATTTAATGCGACATTAACCTTGCCAGGACTTGCGGGTATCATCCTTGGTATCGGTATGACGGTAGATGCCAATGTTATCATTTACGCAAGAATTCAGGAAGAGATCGGTTCTGGTAAGAGTACCGGAGCTGCGATCAAGTCTGGATTTGGAAAGGCTGCTTCAGCGATCATCGATGGTAACGTTACAACACTGATCGCAGTTTTAGTACTGTGGTTTAAAGGATCAGGAACAGTCAAAGGGTTTGCGCAGACACTTGGAATGAGTGTATTGATCTCTATGTTTACAGCACTTGTGATCAGCCGATTCCTTGTATATACAGCATATCACTTTGGACTTCGTGATAAGAAATGGTATGGAAAACCAAGAACGATCAAGACAAGAGATTTTGTTCGTGCTGGTAAGAAATACGTTGCAGTTGCAGGTGTGATCATTTTAGTCGGACTTGCAGCACTGCCTATGAACAGAAGCAGAATTGGATCTATTTTAAATTACGATCTTGAATTTTCAGGAGGAACAGCATCTACGATCACATTTAATGATGATCAGAAAGTCAATGATTCTCTGGAAAAACAGGTTGTAAAAGCTTATGAGAAAGTCAGCAAATCAACATCTGTTCAGAGTCAGAAAGTAAAAGCAAACAACCAGATGGTTGTAAAGAGTGTGGAACTGAATCTGAATCAGAGAAAACAGATTGAGAAGACATTAAAGAAAGATTACAAAGTAAAATCAGTAACAACAGAGAATATCAGTTCAACGATCAGTAATGAAATGCAGAGAGATGCATTTATCTCAGTTGTCATTTCAGCGATTTGTATGCTGATCTATATTGCAATCCGATTCAAAGATGTGAAGTTTGGATCAAGTGCTATCATTGCATTGTTAAATGACGTGTTAGTTGTATTTGCAGCATATTCTATCGGAAGATTATCTGTCGGTGGAACATTTATTGCATGTATGTTGACGATCATCGGATATTCTATTAACTCAACGATCGTCATCTTCGACCGTATCCGTGAGAATCTGAAACTTCAGACAATTAGAACAAGGGATGATATCAAAGCACTTGTAAATCAGAGTATTTCAAGTACATTTGTTCGTACGATCAATACAAGTTTAACAACATTTGTTATGGTACTTGCGTTATTTATCTGTGGAGTATCATCCTTAAGAGAATTTGCATTGGCATTGATGGTTGGTGTTATCGGAGGAGCATTCTCTTCTGTATTCTTAACAGGACCATTATGGTATATGATGAAAACTCGTATCGGATCTGATGCAGTAAGAGAAAGTAAAGCAGAAACTCCTGCACAGCCAGAGAAGATTACAGCGAATCCTAACCGCAAGAAAAAGAAGAAAAAGAAAATAAAACAAGTAAAAAGAGTATTCAGTAAAGGCTGGATGCTCTTTTTCTGGAAAATGGAGAAATATGATGGAACAGTGGTATCTGTATAAGAAAAAAGCCGACTTTACAAGGATTGGTGAGAAATTTCAGATTGATCCTGTGATCGCAAGACTGATCAGAAACAGAGATGTGACCGGGGATGAAGAAATACATAAATATTTATATGGAAACCTTTCAGATATTTCAGACCCTTTTCTGATGAAAGGTGTTAGAGAGGGTGTGAATATCATAAAAGAAAAGATCAGGGATGGAAAAACAATTCGTATTATCTCAGATTATGATGTAGACGGAGTGGTTTCCAACTATATTTTATGGAAAGCGATCCATGACCTTGGAGGAAAAATTGATTTTCAGATTCCAGATCGCATGAAAGACGGTTATGGAATCAATGAAAATATCATTGAAAAGGCAGTAGAGGATCAGATTGATACGATCCTTACATGTGATAATGGAATAGCAGCTTTTGATGCAGTTGCTTATGGAAAAGAACATGGTCTTACAATGATCATTACAGATCATCATGATGTACCATTTGCGATGAATGAAGATGGAAGTAAGAAAGAGATTCTTCCACCAGCAGATGTTGTTATTAATCCAAAACAAAAAGAATGTCATTATCCATATTCCCTTCTTTGCGGAGCGGGAGTTGCATTTCAGTTTGTAAGAGCTTTGTATCAAGATATGGGAGAGGACAAAGACAGATTGGAAGAATTATTATCGATGCTTGCGATTGCAACGGTGTGTGACGTTGTAGATCTTACGGGAGAAAACAGGATTTTCGTAAAAGAAGGTCTGAAAAGGATCAAAGAGACAAAGAATGTTGGACTCAGAGCATTATTAGAGGTCCATGATCTTATGGAAAAACAGATACAGTCCTATGCACTTGGATTTATCATTGGACCATGTATCAATGCAAGCGGGCGTTTGGAATCTGCGGAGAAGGCTTTGAATTTGTTTCTTGAAGAAGATGAGCAAAAAGCACTGCAGACAGCAAAAGAGCTCAAAGAACTAAATGATCTCAGAAAAAGTATGACAGAAAATGGTGTAAAAATGGCTTTAGATCAGGCATTTGAATATGAAGCGAAAGGTGATAAAGTACTTGTTTTATACTTGCCAGATTGTCATGAGAGCATTGCAGGGATCATTGCGGGAAGAATAAAAGATCGTTTAAATCATCCGGTTTTTGTTCTTACAGATGCTAAAGATGGAATTAAGGGTTCCGGTCGTTCAATCGAAGGATATTCTATGTTTGAAGAAATGATGAAAGTCAAAGAAGTGTTTACCAAATTTGGCGGACATCCAATGGCAGCAGGATGTTCTCTTGAGAAAAAAGATCTGGAAATATTTCGCAAAAAAATCAATGAAAACTGTACACTTGATCAAAAAGATTTTGCGAAAAAAGTACAGATTGATATTGATATGCCGGTAGACTATATTACAATGGATTTAATTCAGCAATTATCTGTTTTAGAACCTTTTGGAAAAGAAAATAAAAAACCTTTGTTTGCACACCGCAAGTTAAGGATTGAACGTGTCAACGTGTTTGGAAAAAATAAAAATGTCATTAAATTAGCATTAAAGAGTAGCCAGGGAACCCGGATTGATGGTATGATTTTTGAGGACGAAACAGAATTTAGAGAAAAAATGGGGACAAGCAAGTATATTACATGTACCTATTATCCTGTGATCAACGAATATCAGGGATATAAAAGTCTTCAGATCAATATTCAAAATTACTTTTTTGCGGAGGAATAAGATGAGTAAGATAAAGCTGGTTGCAATGGATCTTGATAATACATTATTAGACAGCAACAAACAGATTTCAGAACATACAAAAGAAGTTTTAAAAGAAGCAATCAGACAGGGAGTTTATATTGTACCTGCAACAGGACGCATTTTTAAATCAATACCGGAGTTTTTAAGAAATATCGAAGGGGTTCGGTATGCACTCTGCTGCAATGGAGCAACGGTATATGATCAGTATGAAGATCAGATTATTTATACAAATCATTTACCAAAAGAAGTGACATTTGAGGCATTTGATATTCTTGAAAAATACCACTGTACGCATGATGTTTATCAAAATGGGCAGGGATATATGGAAAAACGTTATCTGGATCATTTGGATGACTATAAAGTATCTGGACACCTGTTAAAACTTGTCAATGATACAAGATTGCCAGTGGATGATCTTAGAAGACATATTGAAGAAAATCCGCTGGGAATTGAAAAGATCAGTGCATTTTTTGATGATATGGAAGAGCGGGAAGCTGCAAAGAAAGAATTGATCGATAAGAATATTGCGAGCATATCAAGTGCATTAAATAATAATATTGAGATCAATCAGTTCGGATGTGATAAAGGAGATGGGCTTACAAATCTTGCTGTACATCTTGGATTATCTATGGATGAGGTTATGGCATGCGGGGATGCAGGCAATGATACAATGATGATCAAGGCAGCAGGAATTGGTGTTGTGATGGAGAATGGTAGAGAAGAGCTTAAAGAGATGGCAGACTTTATTACAAAAACAAATGATGAAGATGGAGTAGCATACGCAATCGAAAAATTAGTGCTGGAATGCTAAAATGTGAAAAATAAAAGAGCAGCATTCTTTGTTCTTGACGAGGTTATTTGAAGTGATATAATAAGTATGTTTAAATAGTTAGGGGGAAACATAAGAATGAGAAAAACTCGTAAAACAGCGGCTGTATTGGCTCTGTATGCGGTTTTAATGCTTGGATCAGCATCTATGGTTAGTGCGGATCAGACAAATGATAAGGCATTTGCAAGAGAGCAGTCAAGTGAGCAAGTTGATATTAAGAAAGATAATTCTGAGCAGACGACGGAGGCTTCAACAACAGAGACGACAACAGAAGAGACAACACAAGCCAAACCGACAACAGAAAAGAAAGACAAAAAGACAGAGACAACTCATAAAAAAACAGTCACAACAAAGAAAAAAGAACATAAACACACTACCAAAAAGAATAACAAGAAGACAACAAAGAAGAAAGACAAAAAAGATAAGAAGAAAGACAAAAAAGATAAAAAGAAGAAAAAGGATAAGAAAGAAACAAAGGCGATCATTCCAAAAGTTTATAATGACCACAGCATTGAAATGAAAGGAAAGAAAGAACTGATTCAGGGATTTGTTTATTTTAATCAGGCAGATGCTGCATGGAATGATAATGGATATCAGATTCACAGCAGTGGATGTGGACCAACAGCGATGGCAGTATGCATCAGTTCATTAACAGGCAAGTGGGTGACTCCAGTAGATACGACAGTCTGGGCATACGAGCATGGATACTACACAAGTGCGGGCGCAAGTCATGAGATGGTTCCTGCACTGGCCAGACAGTATAAACTTTCCTGCAATGGTCTTGGAACAGATATCAATAAGATAAGAGCTGCTTTAAAGAAGAATCATCCAGTTGTTTCACTTATGGGACCAGGATATTTCACAAAGAAGGGTCACTTTATTGTGCTGGTAGCAATTGATGAGAATGATCAGGTAACAGTAGCAGACGTAGGAAGCAGAGAACGAACACAGTATAAATATCCGCTGAAAGAAGTTGTTGCGCAGACGAAATCTGCATCTGCCGGAGGACCTTGCTGGGAAATCTATTCCAAAGATAAAAAGGTAAAAAAAGACGATAACAGCAAAGGTGTAAAAGAAATACAGGCAAAGAAGGATTATGTAGATAATTCTAAGATGTACAAGGAGATCAAAGAAGTTCTTCAAAAGAATTATCATCTGAGCATTCCATTGAAGAAAGGAACATTGGTTAACAAAGAACAGTTTGTAACGGTAAGTTCTTTAAGTATCAATGATAAAGTTATGGTGCTTGATGCATCAAAGAAATTAACTACGAATGTAGACCTTCAGACTGTTGTGGATGAGATCCAGACAAAGGCTGTAAAAGATTCTTTCTGGGAGATCGTAACGATCGAGCCTAATAAAACCAGTCTGACAGACTAAATTAAAATTACATATTACTTATAAAACACAGAAAATTAATTTTCTGTGTTTTTTTTATACCAATTTTAGGAGGAAATATTATGAATATCAAAAAGAAGATCACACAAATGGTATCTGCAATCGTGTGTGTATTAATGATTGCAGCAGTACCAGTTCATGCCGCGGCAACAGATGTGATTGATACAACCAAAACAGGGTCATTAACGATTCATAAATATGATATGACAGCAGCACAAAAGGGAGGGGTTGATCTAAGCCAGTTTACTTCCACAGGAAAACAGAATGTCACAGCAGAAGAAATGTTAAAAAAATATCCGATCAAAGGAGTTGAATTCAGTTACTTAAGGGTCGGTGATGTTAAACAGCAAAGTGAAAACGGAAAGATTCAGATGATCTATGAATTGCCAGACACATTGCAAAAGATTTTAGGACTTGCAGAGTCTGATATTGCAAAGACAGAAGGCAGTAAGGATTATTTTACGAGTCAGAGTATTAACGACAAGCTTAAGAAAGCGTTAGAGGACAACACAGCAACCAAAGATAAATTAGAAGAATATATGGGAAAAGATGGGACAGCGATGGATCTTACAGATGCACAGGGAGTGACCAAAAAAGACAAGCTTCCTTTAGGGTTATACCTGATCGTTGAAACAAAAGTTCCGGAAAATGTAACTTATACAACAAATCCTTGGTTTGTTCAGCTGCCATCTACAGATGCACAGGGAGATGACTGGTTTTACGATGTTGTATGCTATCCAAAAAATGAGACAGGAGTACCATCTCTTGATAAAAGAGTCCGCAATAATCCAGATCAGGATAATGTCGTGACAGCAGATCAGGGAGCATTAGCAGATTTTACAAATGCAAGAGAAGAATATACATATCAGAGTACAGTGACAGCTTCAAAGGCTGAAAAACTGGATTATCAGTTTATTTCAAAACTTCCACATATCACATCAGGATCTACTTATCTTTCTACATATACATTTGATGACAAAATGGCAAAAGGTATGACATATGACAAAAATGCAGTGATCGCAATTTATGACAATAAAGATGCTGCGGATACAACAAATGTAAATAATGTGGATAAGAGTGGTGCAATCGCTGTGTGGAAAACATCTGAAAAAGATCCTAAATTTACAGCAGTTTATGGGACATCCGGTGAAGATTCAACAATGAAGATTGAAATGACAAAAAGCGGATTAGAGGAGATCAATAAAAAATATTCTGATAAATACCTTGTGGTGTATTATACAGCAGATGTAAATAAAGACAATACAGTTGTCTTAGGGGATAAAGGAAATCCAAATGATGTGTCTTTAACATGGAAAAGAACAAGCACAGATTACTGGGATATCTTAAAAGATAAATGTATTGTATACAGCTTTGGATATAATTTTACAAAGAAATTCTCAGATAACAAAGGAAATGCTGCAAAGGTTCAGTTTGTAGTACAGAACAAAACAGATAATTATTATTTAACAGCCAAAGCAGACAGCGATGGGGTTTATCAGGTAACAGGAAAATCTGCCTTAGAAGAAGGGGCAACAAAGTTTAGTCCTGATAAAAATGGGAAACTTATGATCTATGGTATCGAAGGAGATGAATATGGATTTACAGAAGTTCGCTCCGATGCAGGATATAGTTTATTGAAAAAAGAAATTAATGTAAAGGTTCATTCAACAAAGGCAGATATCACAGCAACACAGGCCAATATCACAGGAATTCAGTCTAAAAACGATAAAGATTCTACAGCAAATGATGGAATAAAAAATGGGAAAGAACTTGCAAATGATGTAGCTGTGCAGACAACAAGTGCTTCTTCAACAGTGGATGACAGCAAAGCTAATATGAGTGCAAGTGGAGAATCAGCAAATGCATTTGTTGATATGGAAGTGATCAACCAGAAACAGTTTCTGCTGCCAATGACTGGAGGAGCAGGCAATTATGCATTGATCATTGCAGGAGTTGTTCTTGCGGGATGTGGACTTATGTTTATTAAAAAGAACCAGCAAAAATAGAACAATTGATAAGGCTAATACATGACAAAAACTGTTATTTGATCATAAAAATGAATTCAGAAATTTGATAGAAAGGAGTAATACAAGATTAAGAATAATACAAACGCGCGTTATAACAGCGGATGTTGTGTAACAGTATAAATATAACCAAAATAACAAAAACAATATGAAGAAAGCAAATATTGCTTGAAAGGAGTAATCAAATGAGAAACAACAAAATGGGTAGAAAAATTGCAACATATGCTATGGCAGCGGCTATGATCGGAGGAGTTTTTGCAGGAACAGGAAGTGTCGGAGTATCTGCAGCAACAAAACAGGCGGATACAAAAACATCTTATACTTATAATAATGGAATGACTAGAGAGGATTATAAACAGATGTATGAAGATTACATCAGCCAGTTTATTCAGACACCAGAGGTTACCTATGCGGTATTTGATCATGGATATATTTTCCCAAGAAATGTATTAGGCATTACTTTTTCTGAGGTAAAATATGCAAAATCTTATGAAGTTATGGTTAGCAAAGATAATCATTTTAATACAACCAAAACATATACGACAGATAAAACAGCGTTATCAGTCAGCACAGAAAAGGATGACTTTATTACACCAGCATGGCATGGACGTTATGTGAAAGTAAGAGCAAATTATGGATATGGAATTCATGGAAAATGGTCAGAAGCAAAAATGATCGGTTGTGGACAATTACATTTAAATCAGGATTTTAACAAACTGACTGTAAAATAATATTGCAAAACAAAGCCCTGCCAGTTTTTCTGGCAGGGCAATAAAAAGATCATGAGACAAAAAATTATTTCAATATTGATCATAATTCTTGGATTTGCTTTGTTATCATATCCGTTTATCAGCAATTATATTTTTGAAAAAAGTGCTGGTTCGGCGATCAGAACATATGAGGCAAAGGTAAATACATATGATCAAAAACAAAAAGAAAAAGCGTTGAAAGAGGCAAAAGAATACAATGACAGACTAATGAGGTCATCAATACAGCTAACAGATCCGTTTAAAGTCAAAAAACAAAATGGAGAAACGATTATTTATAATCATATTTTGAATTTAGATCATTCTGGAATTATGGGGTATTTAAAAATACCATGCATTGATGTGAATCTTCCAATTTATCATGGGACAGATCCTGAAATTTTAGAACGAGGAATCGGACATCTTGCAGCATCATCGATTCCAGTTGGCGGAAAAAGCACGAATAGTGTGTTGACAGGCCATACGGGACTTAGTTCAGCAAAGCTTTTAACAGACTTGACGGAGATGAAAAAGGGAGATTTATTTTTTATACATATCTTAGATCATGCGCTTGCATACAAAGTTGATCAGATTTTTATTGTAAAGCCGGAAGATACAAAGAAACTTCAGATTATTTATGGAAAAGATCATGTAACGCTTGTTACTTGTACTCCGTATGGAGTGAATGATCATCGATTATTAGTACGTGGCATCAGAACAAAATATATAAAGAAAAAGGAAACATCAATCAGATCCCGAATGAAAGACTCTCAGTGGATGAAAACCTACCGAAGAGCCATTATCATTGGAATGATCATAGTATCCATTTTATTTACGATTGGAAATATTTTTCGAAAGATCAGAAAAAAGGTAAAAGAAAAGGCTGTATAAAAGGAGAAAAAGTGGAAAGAAAACAAAGAAGTTTTTTGGAATTTATTTTTGTTGTGGTCGGAATCTCTATGTTTTTTTATCCTGAAATTCTAAATTATCAGCAGCAAAAAAATATGCAGCACGAAATAAAAATATTTAAAAGTAAAAAGAAGGTGTCAAAAGATCAGGATGTTTTATATAAGAAGGCTCTAAATTATGATCAAAAGATTTATGATGAAGGACAGAAAAATTTAAAAGATATCTGGAGCTATGAGACACCGCCGGTTCAGTGGCAAAAAGGATGTTTTGGTTATATTAAGATTAAAAAAATGAATACAGAACTTCCGTTATATCTTGGGGCGACTTTAGAAAACATGAAAAGGGGAGCGGTGATCATGGGTGGAACGTCTTTGCCGCTTGGGATAAAAAACAGCAATTGTGTGATCGCTGCACATCGAGGTTATAAAGGAATACCGTATTTTCGCGAAATCGAAAGATTAAAAACAGGAGATAAGATCGTTGTGAAAAACCCATGGGAAAAGCTTTCTTATATAGTAGAAACGATCAAGATCATAGATCCGAACGATTCTGATCAGATCAGGATCAAGGAAGGAAAAGATATGATAACACTTCTTACATGTCATCCGTATCAGGGGCAGGGGAAATTCCGCTATATAGTGTACTGCATCAGAGATCATGGACAAAAAGTTTCAAAAAACAAAGAGGATGCAAGAAAGGAACCAGAATTCAGATCCTCGCAGGGAGATATTTTTCGGGAAAAGATTGTTCGATATACAAGTTTTATGATTTTAATTTGTGTTGTAATTAAAGTCATTGAAATCAAGAAAAAACAGGGAGGTGAGAAGCATGAAAGATAAATTGGCAGCAAGAAAAAACAAGAAGATATATATTTTTATAGCCGTGATGATGACCGCCATTTTGATCTTAAGTTTTCTTGAACATAATCTGGTAAAAGCAGCATATACGACAGAAAGTAATGCAGGAACATCCTCGTTTCCAGAGAATGATAAATATACATATATAGAAGTAAAGGGACCATCAGGGACTTCTACATTAAAACTTCAGGTACAGCAAGGTGGAAGCGATGCAGGAAAAATATATAAGGATTATTCATTTGATAAGGAAAGCCGTGAATTATTTATTAAAAAAGTAAGTACGAGTGATACAGATCCATATAAAATAAAGCTCTCAACAAGTAGCATAAATACGATAAAAGCATCAACTACAAATGGGCAGTATTCCTGGATGAATATAAAGATAAAATATACAGTTCCAGCACATCAAAGATATAAAAGTGTGACATATGACAGTCCATCGAGTAAATCACATGTATTGACGAACACACCGGAACATAAAACAACCGATCAGCAGGATTATGAGACAACGATCGGGCTTAGTGTATATGATACAGGAGTTGCACCCTATAGAAATCCAAATGATCAGAAATATTATAGATATTATAACTGCAAAGTGACGATCGATCTGCAAAAAGATCAATATAAAGTTACTTATAAAGGAAATGGAGGAACCATTGATTCTTCAGCGGAGAGTAAGAGTTTTAATTGTGGAGATATTTTGACGTTTCCAGAAGCAGTAAGAGATGGTTATAAAAATACAGGCTGGAAGGACACAGCGGATGCTTCTGGAAATTCTTATGATACAAGCAGTGTTATCTGTGGATCAGACCTTACACTTTATGCACAGTGGAAACAGGGAGAATATAAAGTAAGTTTATTACCAAATGGTGCACCAGACAATGAAAAGATGGTGGCATTAAAAAATGGAGAGAAGGCAACGCTTCCTAAAAATACATTTGAACGCAGCGGTTATGTTTTTGCCGGATGGAATAAAGATAAAGATTCTTTAAAAGCTGAATTTCAAGATATGCAGGAGGTTAAGAATCTTGCAGAAGATGGGGAAAACATAAAACTTTATGCAATATGGAAGAAGAAAGATGGAAGTTTTAATACAACAAATATTATTCATGATCAGGATATGTTTACTGGTGATATAGAGATAGAAGGTGGAAATCAAACCGAATATGACAGTACGCACACAGATTCGGAATATGCACGGATTGACAAAGAAGGAAAGCCTGGATATTTCACAGATCAGGAGGAGTATTATGAAACGGCATTGGATTAGAAGAGTAAAAAAAGCAGGAGCGATTGTTTTATCATTATTGATATTTAGTTCTTCTTTATATAGCAGCCAGATGGGAAAACTGTCAGTACCGGAAGTCAATGTTATTGCGGATGAGGGAAGTGCAACAATTTCGATGAGTAATATAATGAACAAAAATAAGATCAGTGAACTTGATCGTGATGCAGATGAAGGATTGTGGAAGATGAGTGCTGGAGGGAAAACAGCATTTTGTTTAAATTCTGGGAAATCTATGTGCAATGGCGATACTGTAAAATATAAAACAGCAAATGCAGTAACATATAAAAAGCAGGGAATTGCAAAAGTACTGACATATTATTACTGGAAGAGTTCAAAAAGTGATCGTGCATTTGCTCTTACACAGGCATATATATGGGCTTGCGGAGCAGGCAAAGACAAACAAAAGACGATTTATCAGGCAGGGAAAAATCTTGATTCGGGGTTCTCGAATAAAGATGCAAAAGCATTTTGCGAAAAGATCAATAATACAGATCCCAAAGGAAAGATTTATTATTATATAGTTACTCATTGTGTCAAAGGAAAGAAACATGACAATCATCAGACATTGTATGGGATGACAAAGGAGACTGTAACACCAGAGACAGACAAAATCTCTTATTCGGATCAGGCATCAGAGGAACATAAGATGAAGATCAGTATCCGAAAATGTGATCAGAAGACAAAAGCAGTTTTATCTGGAGCAAAGTTTGAATTTTTTCGAGATGATAAGTCTGTTGGAACAGCTGTGACGGGAGAAGATGGAACAGCAAGTTTTATTTACAAAGAAAATCTGAAGACACAGACAAAAAAAGTAACAAAGCAATATATAAAAAACTGGAATGAACTAGCAAAAGACCAGCAGCAGGATTATACAAAAAAAGGATATTATGATTCAAAGGCAAAGGCATTACAGGCAGCCAAAAAAGAAGTGCAGGTACAACTTGAAAATCTTATCAAAGATCAAAAATCACAGTCACATACATGGAAAGTAAAAGAGATTGAGGCACCCCATGGATATGAATTGGATAGTACACAAAAAACGGTAAAAAAAACAAGTGATACGACGGAAGTTGATTTTGGAGATTTTTATAATAAAGAAAAGAAATTTCGGATTGAGATCAATAAGAAAAGTACGATTGAAGATTTTGGTACAGATGCGACCTATGCAAATGCACAGTATGGAGTTTATGCCAAGACAGATATTTTAGAATCAGATGGCAAAACAATCTTATATAAAAAAGATGATAAAGTGACAACGATCATTACAGATGCAAATGGATATGGATCAGCGCAAGATCTTTTACAGGGAGAATATTATCTAAAAGAAGAAAAACCACCAGAAGGATTTAAATTAAATGAAGCCAGGATTCCTGTAACATTGGATCAAGACAAGATCATAACGGTTTATGACAGTCCATATATGGGAAAACTTCGAATACATAAAACATATGATAATGATAAGAAAAATGAATCTGGAGCAGTTTTTGAAGTATACAATAGTAAAAAACAGTTGGTTGATACGATCACGACTGGAACAGATGGAATGGCAGTAACAAAAGAATTGCCATATGGATCTTATGTACTGCACCAGGTTAAAGGAACGAAAGGATTTTCAAAGATTCCAGATATGACAAAAGATATTGGAAAAACAGAAGATGTCATTGAGATCAATATCAATAACCCAAGGGAAGCTGCAAGGATCTTAATTACAAAAACAATTTTAATCAGTGATATACAGGCAGCAGTTAACAAGAAAAAGCCAGAGGCTGGTGCCCAATTTGAGATCATTCGAAAATCAGATCAGAAGGTTGTGGATACAATCACCACCGATGTGAACGGATATGCTGCATCAGATATGCTTGATCCAGGCACTTATACAGTCCATCAGATCAAAGGAGCAGATAATTATGATTTTATCAAAGATTTTGATGTGACGATCAAAGATGGAGATCACAGTGATCATTCTTATGTATTAAATGATGTGTGGAATGGGAAAAAACTGATGATCAAGAAAACAAAAGAAAAAAATAAGATAGAAGAACCTGAAGCAGACGCAGAATTTGTTGTACTAGATAAGTCAAAAGTAACGGGATTTTCGAAAGCGGATCTAGGTTCAGAACAAAGCAGAAAACAATACATTGATTCTTTACCGAAAGATGCAGTCATCGAAAGGCTTACCACAGATTCGAAAGGAACGGCACAGACCTTACTTGAAGATTTAAAAGAAGACAGCGGATTTCTGGTGATTCAGGTAAAAGGAGAAGAAGGATATGACCTTGCACCGGTCTATGATTCCAAAGATTATAAGGCACAGGAAATAAATGGTATTAAAGTCTATAAATTTACAGCCAAAGATCATTATCTGGATGAAGCATCGATAAAGATCGTAAAACGAAAAAGAATATCAGCCACAGAGACATCATTAGAAGCAGGTGCGGTGTTTGAATTAAGAGATCTTTATGGAAATGTTGTAAAGGCTCTGACAACAGGCAGTGATGGAACGGCACAGGCAGAAAATATTGCGGTAGGAACATATATCCTTCATCAGACAAAGGGTTCAAAAGAACACGAGATGATAGAAGATCAGGTGATCGTTCTTAGCAAAAAAGATAAAGGGAAAATCGTAAGATTCGAATACGAAAATAAAGAAAAAGACATTGATTTTATATTAAGTAAAAGATCCGAAGAAACAAAGAAGTTATTAAATGGCGCAACCTATGCGATCTATGATGAAGAAGGAAATGAAAAAGCAGTTTTAGTGACAGGATCTATGAAAGAAGGATATGCAACATGCAAACTTCCTTATGGGAAATATACGATCAAAGAATTGAAAGCGCCAGATGGATATAACAAAAATGAGAATGTGAAAAACTTCAGGCTGGATCTTAAAGGTGTAAGTTATGATACGCAGGGGAATGGAAGTTATCATTTTGAAGATGTGGATGAACCTGTCTATGGATCTATTTCACTAAGAAAAACAGGAGAAGTGTTAAGTGGATACGACAATGGATTTATTTATGAAAATGATCTGATCAATGGGGCTGTTTATGGATTATATGCAAAAGAAGATATCAAGAGAGATGATGGAAGCATTGTATGGAAAGCAGGAACACTGATCGATCAAAAGACAACAAAAGACGGGGTGATCAAATTTACAAGAATAGGTTCTGATGGGAAACAGACAGAGAAGTTTTATCAAGGAGTTTATTATATAAAAGAGATTTCAGGGCCAAATGGATATTGTATCGATACACAGGAACATGAAGTAGTGATCAACTGGGATACAAAGCCAGGAGATATGAACGAGATCGGAAAAACTGAAGATGTGCCAAATGTAGAACCGCCACATGGGAATGATACATCGTATCCAAGCAGTGGGAAATATGTCTTAGAAACAGGTTCTTCATTAAATGCAAGGATCAAAGATGCAAAAAATGTAATATTTACATGGGAAAGTGCACCATCTGGAGTGAGCTTGATGGATGTATCACAAAATAAAGATCAAAGTGTTGCCGCATGGAAGGCAGGCAGCGATTATTATATTTCATCGCAAAAAGCAGGACAAGTGATCTATATGAACGCATTGTCATCCAAGATGTTTTCAGGCTGTAAGAATCTGACCAATATTCGATTTAAAAATATTGATACATCAGCGGTAGTTGATATGTCAGAGATGTTTTATGCCTGCGATAAGATCAGACAACTAGATTTGAGCAGTTTTAATACTTCAAATGTAAAAGATGTTCGGAAAATGTTTTATGGGTGCAGTGCTTTAAAGAGAGCATATGTGCAGGACCAGATAGTAAAATCTGACAGTGATGATAAGGAAGCAGCACAGACAAAGTTAAGTGCAAGTGCGAAAACAGTATTTTGTGTTGGAGATACTTATCATGCAAAAGATTTTATATTTTCAGGGATTTATGATGATGGAGGAATTAAGGATCTTACAGATATCACAGACAATGATATTCAGTTCATCCCTCAGACTGCTGTTCAGGCAGGAGATCAAAAGATAACGATCGTATTTAAAAATACAGGAAAATATAAAGGATATGAGCCGATAGAAGTAATGGTAAAAGTTATTGACCCAGAAAATACAGAGGATGTTCCGACAGAAACAGAGAGATTTATAGAAATCAATATAGAAGTCAGTGATATTTTGCAAAAATATGGGATTCATCTGATTAAAACTGATAAAGCAGGAAACAAATTAGCAGGTGCTCAGTTTGCCCTGAAAGCAGCATGTGAGATCGTTAATAAAGATGGAAAGCCATTATTTCATGAAGGAGATATCATTGCGACAGCAGTCTCAGAAGATGATCAGTTTGGATATATTGAATTCTTTGGACTGCCTACAGGAATCTATGCAAAAGACGGCATTGGAAAGAAGATGTATGTCGTGGAGGAGATAAAAGCTCCGTTAGGTTATAAGAATTCAAATGAAAAGATAACATATGGAGGACAAATTCTGAATAATAAAACAGAAGATTTTATCCATGATACAGTTTCAGAAGGAAATCAAAATGACAGCGAAAAAACATATATCCATGACTCCAAAGTATGGATCAATGATAAATCCGATAAGATCACAATAAAAAAATACTGGGTTGATGCGGATAACGCGATGAACACAAGACCAGGATCGATCACAGTCAAAGCAGTCAATGATCAGACAAAAGAAGTTAAGAGTTATATATTGAATAAAAATAATGACTGGCAGGTAGAAAGTGATATTGATGCGTCACAAAAGGACAATTATACGTTTGAAGAAATTTTCAATGCGCCGGGATATGTAAGAATAAGCAAAGAAAGCGGAGAATGGAATGGATCTACATATGTATTGTCTTATATCAACAGATACACAGATCAAATGGCTGTTAAGATCATAATAAAGAAAGTATGGGAAGATGGAGATGACAGTGATAAGATCCGGCCATCATCTGTGAAAGTATGGCTTTATAAAAATGGAACAAAAACAGATCAAAGTTATACATTGAATGCAGGAAATCACTGGACGGCAACATTTTCTGGACTTGATCGAATGGATGAGACAGGAGAGAAGATCAATTATGAAGTCAGAGAAGAAGAAACATCGATTGTCAATGGAGACGCAAAAACAGGATATGAAACTTCCTATGATGTTTCGGAAAAAACAGATACCATAAATAAGATCACAACGATCACATCCAATATCATAAATACACACCATCCAGCAAAAGGAAGTGTACGCTTAAAGAAGAAAGATGTATCAGGAAATGTTTTAAAAGGTGTAAAATTCCAGCTTAGATCATCAGATGGAAATCTTTCTGTAACGAAAGAAACGAACAGCAAAGGCGAGGTTTTATTTGATGAATTAGAAGCTGGTACCTATACGATCACAGAAATTAAAACAAAAGAAGGGATGAATTTATTAAAAGAACCGCTAAATATTAAAATTCCAGTGTCTATGACACAAAAAGAAGCACAAGATAAAAAAGCAGATATATCCAAAGCCGTGAAAAGAGGAAGTACATATTATTTTTATGATCTGACGTATGAAATTACCAATGAAGCAAAACTTAATCTGCCAAAAACAGGAGGAAGTAATACAGCAAGGACTTATCTTCCGATGATCGGTGGATTTTTATTGATCTTTTTTTCACTGTTTTATAATTATTTTAAGAAAAAATCCTGATCATGAGAAGAAAAAGTAAAAAAATAAGATTAAAAAAAGCCTGCAAATACGCCATTTTTGCGGGCTTTTGAAAAAAACTTGAAAAAAATTAAAAAAACTTTTAAAAAAGTGTTGACATTTATCGAAAATGAGAGTATATTATATTTTGTCGTCAGGCAAGAGAGCTTGAAAGACACAAGGGATCATAGCTCAGCTGGGAGAGCATCTGCCTTACAAGCAGAGGGTCATAGGTTCGAGTCCTATTGGTCCCACTATCCATGAACAACATGGATGAATTTCATAACATATGGCGATGTAGCTCAGTTGGCTAGAGCATACGGTTCATACCCGTAGTGTCAGCAGTTCGAATCTGCTCATCGCTACTAGATAAAGACATATTCATTTTGAATATGTCTTTTTTCTTTCTATAAAACTTCTATAAAATTTCTCACAATCACTTCTTAAAACTTCACCGAAATGATGATAAAAAAAATAAATCATGTTATAATAAAAACAAAAAAAGGAGAGTTGCATATGCGTGTTGGAATGGGATACGATGTTCATAAATTAGTAGAAGGAAGAGACCTGATCTTAGGAGGAGTAAAAGTACCTTTTGAGAAAGGATTGTTAGGTCATTCAGACGCAGATGTTTTATTGCATGCGATCACAGATGCAATTCTTGGAGCAGCAGCACTTGGTGATATCGGAAAGCATTTTCCAGATACAGATCCTGCATACCATAATGCAGACAGTATGAAGCTATTAGAAGAAGTAGTAAAACTTATCGAAGAAAAGGGATATGAGATCGGTAATGTAGATGCGACAGTGATCGCACAAAGGCCGAAATTATTAAATTATATTCCAACAATGAAAGAAAATATCAGTAAAGTTCTCAAAGTTGATCCAGATCAGGTGAATGTAAAAGCTACAACAGAAGAACATTTAGGTTTTACAGGAGAAGGACTGGGAATTAGTGCACAGGCAGTGTGTCTGTTAACTGAGAGGAAATAACATGGAACTAATCTATCAGGAAGAGAAAGAAGCGAAACCGATCTATGATATGTATCAGAAGATATTCGAAGATCCTGAACCGTTTGCAGAGTATTATTTTGAAGAAATATATGCGACAAATGAAGTATTATTAGCGAAACGAGAGGATAAGATTCTTGGAATGATCCACTTAAATCCATATCATATAAGAGCGGGCAAGAAAATATATACATTAAATTATATTGTAGCTGTGGCGGTGTGGAAAGAATACAGAAGACAGGGAATCATGGCAGTAATGCTAAAAAAATGTCTGAATGACATGCATCAGAAGAAACAGCCATTTACTTATCTGATGCCAGCCAACAGAGCTTATTATGAGCCGTTTCAGTTTCGGTTTGTGATGGATTGGAAAGAAAGCATGATCTATAATATTTGTGGATCTGCCAAAGAAGACCAGATTTCAAAAGACAGCAAGATCATCAAAGTACAAGAAGAACATTATGAACAGATCAAGATATTTTTAGAACAATTTATGAAACCGTATCAGATCTATACGGTTCCTGATCAAAGATACCTAAAACGATTGTCCAAAGAAAGCCAGAGCGGAGATGGGAATCTCATGGCATATTACGAGGGAAAACAGCTGCAGGGTGTTTTTGCAGAAAGCTTTGAAGAAGACGAAGTTTATATCAGATGGGCATATTCATTAAAACCAAAGGATATGTTAGATAAATTAAGACAACGATATCAGAATAAAAAGATTTATATTACAGAAGGGAATATAACGCAAGGGGAAAAAGTACCAAAGATCATGGCAAGGATCACAAACCTTACAGCATGGGAAGAGATCTTGCGTGGAAAGAAAGATTTTACATTCAGATTATTGATCAAAGATCCATATATTAAGGATCAGGATGGTGTTTTTTTGTTTCAATGTCTGAATCATAAGATATCCATTCAGCGTATTGATGTGCCAGAATGGGAAGATGAAGTTTCAATCGACGAGCTGACACAGGTGTTTTTTGACTACGATGCAGAACAGATATTAAAACAGCATGAGTATCTTAAAGATATTGTGCCGGCTGGCCCAATCTATATTTCAGAGGAGGTATAAGCCATGAAATTAATGTTTATCGGAGCGGATCATGAAGTAACCGGAAGCTGTCATTATGTGGAAGCCTGCGGTAAAAGGTTTATTGTTGACTATGGAATGGAACAAGGGTTAAACGTATACGAGAATGTTGATTTGCCAGTCAATGCAGGAAATATTGATTTTATTTTGTTGACACATGCACATATTGATCATTCTGGATTGATTCCACTGTTGTATGCAAAAGGATTCAGAGGAAAGATATTTGCAACAAGGGCAACGACAGACCTTTGTGAGATTATGCTGCAGGATAGTGCACATATTCAGGAATTTGAAGCAGAGTGGAAGAATCGAAAGGCAAGAAGATCTGGAAAACCAGAAGTTGTACCAATCTATACAATGGATGATGCGATCAATGTTATGCAGTATTTCGTGCCATGCCCATATGGCAGACAGATTGAAGTGAGTGATGGAATCACGATCAAATTTACAGATATCGGGCATTTGTTAGGATCATCAAGTATTGAAGTATGGCTTAGAGAAGGAGATGTGGAGAAGAAACTTGTATTTTCTGGAGATATTGGAAACTTTGATCAGCCATTGATCAAAGATCCAAGCTATACGAGAGAAGCAGATTATGTTATTATGGAATCTACGTATGGAGACCGCTATCATGGAAAGCATCAGGATTATGTGACAGAACTTACGAATGTGATCCAGAGAACCTTTGATCGAGGAGGAAATGTTGTGATTCCATCATTTGCGGTTGGAAGAACGCAGGAATTATTATATTATATCCGTCAGATTAAAGCAGAAGAAAGAGTGAAAAACCATGGAGATTTCAAAGTAGTCGTAGACAGCCCGTTAGCTGTCGAAGCGACGAAGATCTTTAATAAAAATATTGATGAAACGTACGATGAAGAGGCAATGGAACTTGTGAAACAAGGAATTAATCCGATCACATTTTCAAACCTTCATTTGTCTATTACAACAGAAGAATCAAAAGCGATCAACTTTGAAACAGAACCGATGGTGATCATTTCAGCATCTGGTATGTGTGAGGCCGGAAGGATCAGGCATCATTTAAAACATAATTTATGGAGAGCAGAGAATACGATCATATTCGTAGGGTATCAGGCTTATGGAACGCTTGGAAGGTCTTTGATCGAAGGAACCAAACAAGTGAAATTATTTGGTGAAGAGATTAAGGTGGCAGCAGATATTGTACGATTAGAAGGTCTGAGTGGTCATGCAGATAAGAATGGATTATTAAAGTGGATCAACAGTTTTGAAAAGAAACCAGAAGAAGTATTTGTAGTCCACGGAGAAGATGCAGTCTGTGAAGCGTTTACGTCATGCTTAAAAGACGAATATAAATTGAAAGCGAGAGCACCATACAGCGGAGATGTGTTTGATCTTGTTAGTGGTGAATGGATCGAATGGGGATCAAGAGAACGCATCCAGAAGAAACCAAAACAGAGCAGTGCTTATATCAGACTTCTTACAGCCAGCGAGCGTTTGAAATCTGTAATTGAGCATAATGAGGGCGGAACGAATAAGGATCTTGGCAAATTTGCCGATCAGATCATCGCTCTTTGTGACAAGTGGGAAAGGTAACAATGGAAGAGACAAAACGTAAAACAGAAGATGCAGTGCGTATAAATAAATATTTAAGTCAGGCAGGAATCTGCTCCAGAAGACAGGCAGATACTTATGTCGAAGAAGGCAGAGTAGAAGTTGATGGAGAAGTTTGTTCAAGCGGAACCAAAGTGCTTCCGGGGCAGAGCGTGACATTTGATGGAAAGCCGGTAAAGATTCAGGAAGATCTGATCTTTCTGGCTTTTCATAAGCCAAGAGGAATCGTATGCACAGCAAGTAAAGAAGAAAAAGATAATATTATTGACTATATCAATTATCCGACAAGAATTTATCCTGTTGGAAGACTTGATAAGGATTCCCAGGGGCTTATTTTGCTTACAAATGATGGCGAAGCAGCCAATCAGATCATGAAAGCAAGAAATTATCATGAGAAAGAATATGAAGTAACCGTAAATAAACGAATCACAAATGAGTTTATTCATGATATGAGAAATCCGGTTCCATTAGATGAGATCAATGCGGTGACAAGAAGGTGTAAAGTCACAAAAGAAGGACCAAACCAGTTTCGTATTATTTTAACGCAAGGATTAAACCGACAGATCCGAAGAATGTGTGAATACTTTGGATACCGTGTGACGAAACTAAAAAGAGTCAGAGTTATGAATATTGAACTTGGAAATCTCAAAGAAGGAAGATATCGAAAATTAACACCGGATGAATTGAGGGAGTTAAAAAAGGAGCTAAAAAGTGAGTGATTTAGGCAGAATGAAAGAGCTGATCAGCATCTTAAATGAAGCAGGAAAGGCTTATTATCAGCAGAATAAAGAAGTTATGAGTAACCTCGAATATGATAAGATGTATGATGAACTTTTGGAACTGGAGAAAAAGACAAATACAGTGTTATCAAACAGTCCAACGATTCATGTAGGATATGAATTGATGACATCACTGGAAAAAGAAGCACATCCATCTCCGATGTTATCCTTAGATAAGACAAAAGAGCCAGACCAGCTGGCAGCATGGTTAAATGGACATGAGGGAATTTTATCATGGAAATTAGATGGATTGACGATCGTTTTAACATATGAACATGGGGAATTAGTGAAAGCAGTTACTCGTGGAAATGGCGAAGTAGGAGAAGTAGTAACGAATAATGCCAGAGTGTTTGACAATGTTCCAAGACATATCTCATATGAAGGAACACTGGTCATTCGAGGAGAAGCGATCATTCCATATTCATATTTTTATAAGATGAATGAAGAAATCGAAGATGTCGACAGCCAGTACAAGAACCCAAGAAACTTATGCAGTGGTTCGGTCAGACAGTTAAATAATGAGATCACAGCAAAACGACATGTTCATTTCTATGCATTTAGTGTAAGTGATATTGAAGGTATGGATTTTGATAATTCCTTTGAAAAGAAATTAGATTGGGCAGCAAGTCTTGGATTTGATGTAGTAGATCATGTGAGAGTGACGGAAGATACAATACGTGGAGAGATTGAAGAATTTTCAAAGAAGATTGAACACTTTGATCTGCCATCCGATGGACTTGTATTAGTTTATGATGACCTTGCATATGGAAAAAGCCTTGGAAGAACGGCGAAGTTTCCAAGAGATTCTATTGCATTTAAATGGGCAGATGAAACAGCAGATACAATATTGACTGAGATAGAATGGAGCCCGTCAAGAACAGGGCTTATTAATCCGGTTGCAATCTTTGAACCAGTTGAATTAGAAGGAACAACTGTAAGCAGAGCTAGTCTTCATAATATCAGTGTGATGGAAGAACTGGAATTAGGAATTGGGGACGAGATTGTTGTATACAAGGCAAATATGATCATTCCACAGGTAGCAGAAAATAAAACAAAAAGTGGAAAAATCATGATTCCGTATACATGTCCGGCATGTGGAGGAGAGACAAAGATCGAAGATGAAAATGGAATCAGAACATTAGTCTGTACTAATGAATTCTGCAGTGCAAAAAAAATCAAATCATTCTCACACTTTGTATCAAGGGATGCAATGAATGTAGATGGACTTTCTGAGGCAACGTTACAGAAGATGATCGATGTTGGACTGTTAAACGAAATTTATGATCTGTTTACTTTAAAAGAACATAAAGAAGAGATTTTGGGATTAGAGGGATTTGGAGAGAAGTCTTTTGAGAATCTGACGAAAGCAATTGAAGATTCCAGACAGCCTGCATTGGCAAACTTTATTTACAGCTTAGGAATCCCAAATGTAGGACTGTCCAATGCAAAATTAATCTGCAAACATTTTAAAGAAGATTTTAAAGCAATCAGGGAAGCAAAGGCAGAAGATTTCACAGCGATCGATCAGATTGGACCAATGATCGCAGAGGCAATGGTATCATATTTCCATACACCTCATAATGAGAAGATTTTAGAAGAACTTTTAAAATATGTGCAGTTTGAGAAGAAAGAAGAAGTAGAAACTGAACAGATATTAGAAGGAAAGACATTTGTTGTCACAGGTTCACTTAATCATTTTGATAATAGAAAACAGTTAAAAGAAGAGATTGAGCAAATGGGCGGCAAAGTGACAGGATCTGTATCAAAGAAAACAGATTATCTGATCAATAACGATAAGATGTCTCAGTCTTCAAAGAACAAAAAAGCAATGGAATTAGATATTCCAATTTTAAGTGAAGAGGACTTTTTAGAGTTGATCGGAAGATAAATAGAGATTGCATAAAAAAGATAAGAGATTTATAATAGATATCTGACAGGAAAATCCTGTCAGTTTAAAAAGCAATCGAAAAAGAGAAAAGGAGATTTGATAAAATGCCAATTCGAATAGACAGTGATCTGCCAGCAAAGGCGATCTTAGAAGAAGAGAATGTATTTGTAATGGATAATGAAAGGGCATGCACACAGGATATCAGGCCTTTAAAGATTGCAATTTTGAATCTGATGCCAAATAAACTGGATACAGAACTTCATTTACTAAGAAGTTTATCAAATACACCATTACAGTTAGATATCACATTTTTACAGACAGAATCTTATGTTCCAACCCATGTATCAGAATCTCATATGGAGAAATTTTATAATTATTTCTCAGAGATCAAAGATCAGCGTTTTGACGGACTGATCATCACAGGGGCACCAGTAGAATTAAAAGAGTTTGAAGAAGTTGATTACTGGGATGAAGTTGCTGAGATCATGGAATGGTCAAAGACACATGTTACATCAACACTCCATATCTGCTGGGCAGCACAGGCAGGTCTTTATTATCATTATGGAATTAAGAAACATGTTCTTGATAAGAAGATTTCAGGTGTTTACGAACACCACCCATTACATAACAAACTGCCGATCATCCGAGGATTTGATGATAAATTTTATGTACCTCATTCAAGGAATACAGGTGTAGACGGAGAGGCAATCCGCAATAACAAAGAATTAACGATTGCAGCAGAATCAGATGAAACAGGACCATATATTATTCTGAATTCAACAGGAAGCCAGGTATTTGTTACAGGACATCCAGAATACGATGTGATGTCACTTCATTATGAATATGTCAGAGATATGAAACGTGGATTGAATCCAGATATACCAAAGAATTATTATAAAGACAATGATCCGACAAAGAAACCAGTAAAATCTTGGAGATGTCATGCAAATGCAATGTATTATAACTGGCTGAATTATTATGTATATCAGGTAACACCATACGATCTTGAGAAAGAAAAATAAAAGTAAAAAGGTTGTTGTAAGATCAAAGATACAGCAGCCTTTCTGTATATATAACTTTCTATATATAAAAGGAAAATGTATTTAACAGGGAAATACATTTAACAGGAAAATAGAAGTATACAATAAATATAAGAGAAGATAGAATGAAAAAGAATAAGAAAAGCATATGGATCAAAGCTATAGCACTTTGCATGAGTTTTATGATAGCTGTATGTGGCACAGTTACCATAGATAAAGTACAGGCAAAAGCAGCAACAAAACTCAAAGTACATTTTATAGATGTTGGATGTGGAGATGCTATACTGATCCAATATGGAAGCGGGGCAAAAGCAGAGTATGGAATGATCGATGCAGGACCGGTCTACTATACAAAGACAAATAAGAAACAGGTTGATACATCAAATCGAGCAAGAAATTATTAAAAAAAACAAAAGATTACTCATTTAAAATTTGTACTGCTGACACATCCGCATCAGGATCATATTGGAGGAATGATCAAGATCTTAGATGATTCAAAGATCAAGATTGATACGATCTATGGAAATGATTTTGATCTGAAAGTGCTTCAAAGCAGCAAAGATAAGAAGAAACAGAGTGCATCAACAGCAACACTCATCAAATATCGGGATGATGAAGGAATTTATGCACAGGTTATTGCAAAGATTCAAAAGAAGGAAAAACAAAAAGAAACAAAGTATGTCGTTCCAAAAGCGGGAGATAAAGTTTATCTTGGCAAAGCGTGTATGACATTTTATGGTATTATCAATGTCAAATACAAATATGCAAGACGAGGAGATTTAAATTATCGTCAGGTAAACAAATATTCTATCGTAACCAGGCTGACATATAAAAAGAATTCATTTTTATTTACAGGAGATGCACAAAAAGAGACGATTGAACAGCTGGTGAAAAAAGGTTATAATCTACAGGCACAGGTTTTAAAAGTACCGCATCATGGAATGCAGGATATTTTAAAAGACAGTAAAAAAGCAAGATCAGATCATCGGTATTTATTTCAGCGTGTAAAAGCCAAAACAGCAGTGATCAGTAATGGTTACAAAAACAGTTACAAGGCGCCACATAAGAAGACATTGAATGAACTGAAAAGTGCCAATGTTTATGATACAGGAAGCAGAGGAACGATCGTTATCACATGCGATGGCAGAAACAAAAGTTTGTCTGTAAAAGTGCAGAAAGGGAAAGGCCCAAGTCATAAGAGAACAAAGAAATAAACTGTAGACAAATAAGTTGCAGCAAGAAGAGATACGACATTTACATAAAGCAGGTTAAGAGAAGAAAGGGAAGAAATAAATGATAAGACTGATCGCAACAGATATTGATGGAACTTTAGTAGAAGAAGGAACAATAGATATTAATCCAGAGTATTATGATGTTATCAAAGAATTAAGAAACAGAGGCGTGCGTGTGATCGCAGCCAGTGGAAGACAGCGCTCAAGCATCGAGAAGGTATTTGCTCCGATCGTTGATGAATTAAGTTTTATTTCAGAAAATGGGACAGCAGTGTATTCAAAAGACTATGAATTTGTAAATACGATTCCAGTTGATGCTGCAAGAGAATATATCCGAGAGGCAAGAACATTTCCGGGATGTGAAGTGATGATCAATCATGATAATATGTCATATCTTGAAAATGAAGCTGTATATCATTACATGATAGATGGTTATGGATATAATGGAAAGCTGGTAGATGATGTAGAAGAATATCTTGAAGGAACATGCAAGATCAGTGTATATCACCATAATAGTGCAGAAAAAGTGATTAGCCAGGAATTTATGGAAAGATGGGGAAAAACAATGGATATTGTTGTCTCAGGAGAACACTGGCTTGACTGCACAAATAAAGGTGGAAATAAAGGAACAGCTCTGCAGCATTTTCAGGAAGCATATAAGATCAGTCCGGATGAGACACTGGCATTTGGAGACAATATCAACGATATTGCAATGTTAGAACGTGCCAGCCACAGTTTCGCAGTGGAAAATGCCAGAGAGGAAGTCAAAGAGGCAGCGAACTTTATCGCACCTTCCTATAAAGAAGACGGAGTGTTACAGGTATTAAAAGCAGTATTACGCGGGGAACTGGCATGACATACGAAGAATCTGTAAAATATTTATATAAAATCGCAGGATTCGCCAAAAAATCTTCTCTTGATGATATAAACTATTACTTGCAACAGCTGGGAAATCCGCAAGAAGGATTGAAATTTGTTCATGTTGCAGGGACAAATGGAAAAGGATCTGTCTGTGCATTTTTAGAAGCTGTTTTGCAGGAGCATGGAAAAACAACAGCATCATTTACGTCACCGCACTTAGTCAGAGTTAATGAAAGAATTCGATTAAATGGCAAAGAAATATTTGATGAAGAGTTTGCAGATGCAGTAGCAAAATTAAAGCAGTGTATAGAAAGCGCACAGCAAAAAGGAATGAAGGTTCCTTCATTTTTTGAATGTCTGTTTTTTATGGCTCTTGTGATCTTTCAGAAATATCATCCAGATATCTGTATCATCGAAACAGGTATGGGAGGACGATATGATGCAACGAATGTGATCACTCCGGTTGTGAGTGTAATCACATCGATCAGTATGGACCATATGGAATTTCTTGGACAGACGATCGAGGAGATCGCATCCCACAAAGCAGGGATCATAAAGGAAGGAGTTCCAGTTGTCACAATGCAGCAAGAACTTTCTGTTTCTGATCTTTTAAGAGAAGAAGCAAGGAAGAAAATGTCACCAATTTATGACATTTCTGAAGATAATCTTAAATTTAATGAAAAAGCAGCAAAATATGTTGATTTTTTAAATGCCAATGCGTATGATAAGAGAAGAGATGTGAGAACGAATATTGCAGGAACATTTCAGAATGCCAATTTAGCAATGGCACTTAAGACAGCACAGATCATCTGCCAGCATATGGATGCTGACAAGATTTGTAATGCGCTGACAAAGATTAAGATTCCAGGCAGAATGGAAGAGATTGCTCCAGGGATCATAGTCGATGTATCACACAATATTCAGGGAATGCAAGGTTTTGTAGAGACAGTAGAAGACAATTTCCCAGATAAAAAGAAGCGCATATTATTTGCAGCATCTCATAAGAATGAAGAAGAATATATGAAGAATATCCTGAAGGAGATTTCTAAGATTGAAGCATTTTACACTGTGGCGATCAATAATAGAAGAATTAACGAAGAAGAATTTCAGGATGTTTTTCGTCGAATGATAGATCAAAGAGAGAAAGACACGGTCTGCTTTGTCGTCGGATCATTTTATCTGGCAGGCATGGCCAAAGATTTCATGGATCAGGAGGAGAAAGATGTTAAATTTTAACGAAGAATTAGAAAAGTTTCAACCATGTGCAGACTTGGAAGAAGCAGAAGAAAACATTTATGGAAAAGAATTAGAAGAGATCAAGAAGAATAAGACAGAATTATATAAAGCCAATCAGATGATTAAGAAATATAATCAGGCATTAAATTATGCAAAGCAAGGGAACGATGATCTTGCAATGTTACAGTTAAAGAATGTTGTAGGAGCAATCCCTAATTTCGCAGATGCTTATCTTCTGATGGCATTATTATCGATCAAGGGAGAGAATTATGATGAAGCAAAGCAGTTCCTTGATACAGTCTTAAAGATCGATCCAGATAATGAATCTGCAGTCGAATATGCCAAAGAATTTGAAGCAAAGGTTGTAGAAGAAGAACCTCAGACAAAAGAACCAGAGAAGAAAGATAAGAAAAAAGAGAAAAAGAAACAGGTAAAAGCACAGACAGAACAAGAACCAAAGAAGAAACGAGAGAATCCATTTAGTGTCTCTTCTTTCCAGGAGAATCAGTCTGGTAAGAGCCCGATGTTTTATATGGTAACGGGTATTGTGATTGGTGTGATCGTGGCAGCAGTTTTGATCTATCCAACGGTAAGAGCAAGCTTTCATCATAAGAGCACTACGCAGGTAGAAGACTATAAAGAACAGATCCTTGCCAAAGATACTCAGTTAAAAGCAAGTGAAAAGAAGGTAAAAGAAGCTCAGAAAGCACAGAAGAAAGCAGAAGATGAACTTTCAGAATACATTGGATCAAGCAAGAAAGATGGAATCTATGATTCTTTATTAAAAGCATTACAAAAATACAGTGATCGTGATTATACAGGATCAGCAGATGCATTACTTGATATTGACAGCAAGAAACTGACAACAAAGAATATGAAGAGTATTTACAATGATCTGACAGCTAAAGTATATCCAAGTGCAGCAACAGGATTATATACAAAAGGAAAGAATTCTTACTGGGCAAAAGATTATAAGACAGCGATCAATTATTTAAAGAAAGCAACAAAGATCAGCAGTACAAACAGCTATGCATACAGTTATCTTGGACAGGCATATGAAGCTTCTGGTGATAAGAAGAATGCTAAGAAGACATATCAGGAACTGATCAAGAAATTCCCAGGAACATCACAGGCAAGATTAGCACAGAATAAAATTGATGCCATGGGTAAAAAGAGTGCAAAAAGCTTATAATCAGAGATCAAAGCAATCGTAAAGATCAAGATACAAAAGATAAAAGCAAGAAGAACAAACGAAGATGTTTGAACTTCTTGCTTTTATCTTTTGTATCTTTTCTTTATTATATCAGGATTATGGGAAGCAAGGAGGAAAAACTTATGGCTACAGAATACAAAATTGAAAACAGGAATCTTTATATTTATTTGGATGGAGAATTGGATCACCATCTTGCAAAAAAGATTAAACATCAATGTGATATTATCTTGAAATCATATCCGATCAGAGATATTGAATTTGATTTTAGCAGATCATCTTTTATAGATAGTTCCGGGATAGGTGTGATACTTGGAAGATATCGCCAGGTTCAGGCGATGGGAGGTACCGTAAGATTAAGCCATATGAGGCCATCAGTTCAAAAGATCATTCATATGGCAGGATTACACCAGCTGGTAGAAGAAGTATAGAAATATGGGAGGATAGATATGCTACATTTAGAATTTAACAGTGAATCAGAGAATGAAAGGATTGCACGAGTCGTAACAGCTGCTTATATCATGAAATTTGATCCGGATATGGAGGAGATGGAAGATATTAAAACGGCAGTATCAGAAGCTGTCACAAATTGTATTGTACATGCTTATTTTGATACAAATGGAAAAATAGAAATGGATCTTACAGATAAAGAGGGTGTACTTAAGATAGAGATCAAAGATCAGGGGATCGGAATTTTAGATGTGAAGAAGGCAATGGAGCCAATGTTTACAACAAAACCAGAAGAAGAAAGAACAGGAATGGGATTTTCTTTTATGGAAGCATTTATGGATAAGGTAGAGGTAACTTCTAAACCGGGAGTTGGGACAAGAGTGATAATGACAAAGAAAATGGGAGTGGCAGAAAAACTGAATGGATGAAGTGAGACAACTTTTGCGGCTTACCAAAGAAGGAAATGAAGAAGCAAGAGAGAAACTCATTTTAGATAATGTTGGATTGGTATGGAGTGTTGTTAAGCGGTTTATGAACAGGGGTTATGAATCAGAAGATCTGTTTCAGATTGGAAGTATTGGACTCATGAAGGCAGTGGATAAGTTTGATCTGTCCTATGATGTGAAATTTTCAACGTATGCGGTGCCAAT
>ERZ1035025.222-NODE-222-length-41615-cov-15.524952_pt1 | contig 41615 bp, 37 predicted proteins | sample MGYA00520619_ERZ1035025 | MGnify/ENA primary metagenome ERZ1035025 (study PRJEB33766, sample SAMN09781742) | gut metagenome | biome: gut microbiome | host: Homo sapiens | place: Madagascar | study: EMG produced TPA metagenomics assembly of the PRJNA485056 data...
AATAATAAGAATCTACCATTGGTATTGAACTAAATAAGGCATCATAATACTGTTGCTGTATATTCTGCAGGTTTCCATCATATTGATATTCGCGATATACATTCGCACCGCCTTCCATACCATCATATCGTTTTACTGACGGGAAATTCCCATCATATGCACGATCGTAAAATTTCCGGTGTCGAACCTCATCCTGTTTAAAATCATCAAATGTCTCTCCGAATTCAGTACTATCTTCTCCCAGACATTTCACAATCGTCGGTACCAATTCATCATATGTAACAGGTGCATTCGTTTCCTGTATTACATCATGTGTCTCATGAGGTCTCTTTAAGAAAAGAATCGGCTGCGCATTCTGCCCTGTTCCATGGTCAGCCAGTACCAAAATTGTAGCATTATCGTAAACTCCAGCTTCTTTAAGCTGTTTCAGATACTCATTCACCATTACAAACATTCCCTTAATAGTCTGATCTCTGGATACATCCTGATTATATTGACAATATTCGTCATTAATAAATTCGTGTCCACCATTTAAATGATTTACCGTAAAATAATTCTTATCCTCTACAACAGTCAATCCTTTATCTAAAAGCGTATTATAAAAATTAGGATTCGAATACATCATTTCGTTCTCCGGATGAGTAACTATATCCTGATACTGTTCCATGCCAACATCAAACTGCGGTTTCATACCATCTGGAACATAACGATATAAAGACATTTCCAGCATAGTCTTATAAAGTAAGTTATAATCAATACTTACTGCAGCATTTTTCTCCACAACATTATCTATCTTATTTGCTATCAAATCCAATGAATTTCCGCCAGTCAGCACCTCCGATAAATGTGTAAACACATTGATCTTATAATTAAGTTCCCTCAAAAGATCATAATAATTATCGGTTCTTTCATTACTCCAGCACTGCTTAAAATAATCATTAACACTCAATTCCACATCTAATGGATTTCCAGTCAACATATGCACCACAGATGGATATGTTCCATAATAATTACAATCTGCATTTGTATAATAAGTAAAATCATTCATCTGATCCAGAATATCCGGATAAGTCACTCTCGCCTCTTCAAACCATTCATTTGCGACATTATCCAGAATCAGCATAATTACATTTTCATCTGAAGAAACCGTAAACTGTTCTGACATGTCCAGACATAATTCACTTTCCGGATATTCAAATGCCTCTTTATCAGCACTGATAAATAATGAGACGTATCCAATTCCCTGCATCAATATCAATACCAGCGACACCAGCGTAACAATTCTGTTCCATTTATTCTTTAATAACACAGCAAGTACAATTGCTGCTATAATAATGATCCCCCAAATAATTCCATTCTGGATCACTTTCACTTTTGCTGGCTGATACCCCTCCGCTGTTACACCAATCTGTTCTAATCCTCTGTTTAATAACATTACCTGAATATATGCAGCTACAGATACTCCCCATATCATTCCTTCTAAAATCATCCGGATTCGTTCCTGAATCAGGCTTAATATAATTGCTGAAACAATCGTTCCAACCACTCCTGCAGCCAAAAATTTCCAGCCAAATTCTCCATACACAAAGCCAAGTTCACTATAATTGCCAAAAAACACTTCTGAAGGTCCAAAAATTCCAAACATAAATATTGGCAAAAACAATACACAAAAACTCTGCAAAAAATTTTTTAATCTCTTTTTCATCCTTGTTCTCCTTCTGTAACTCTCCATTATAAAACCTAGCACATTTTTATTTGAATCTCAACCTATTGCTTCTTATTTTTTGTAAAATCCATTGTTCATCCCTATTGGAAGTTTTGTTCTCCCTATGTTATAATATCCATTGTTAATAAAATATAATTTATGAAAGGATTCTTATTATGTTTTTCAAATCTATTCAAAAGAAAATGAATGCAAAACAATTTGGCTTCTATTTTTTGATTTTATTTCTTCCAATCTTTATGTTTGGAATTTTTGGTCCTACTGAGATCTTTTTTGGAAATTATTCTGAATTAGGTTTTGTGTACGGAGAATTTGGATGGAAATTTCTCATTTGCGGAGTACTTCTCTCATTTGTGCTGACATTCATTTTTCTCTTTCTTCCAGATATGATCCGTAAGCCTCTTCTGGCACTGATCTGGGGCAGTTCTATTGCCGGATACATTCAGGTCATGTTCTTAAATAAAGGCATTGACCAAATCGGTGTTACTGCTGAAGGATATATTCCAGACACTGCTACTTCATTAAAAAACGGTATTTTCTGGATTATAATGTTAGTCATTGCGTTAGTTATAACATATCTTGCCAAATCTGTCTGGAAAAAAATACTTATCATTACTTCCGGAATCCTTCTTGGTGTCCAGCTGGTTGGTTATATTTCACTTTTTATCACTGCGGATTCAAATGCATTTCACTATGCAGAGGGGGAGCCTTGTCTTTCGAGTGAAAAACAATATACTGTATCATCCAAAGATAATGTCATTCTTTTTGTTTTAGATACTTTTTCCAATTATTTTCTCGATACAGCCCTTGCTATGTATCCTGATCTGACTACCGGAATGAATGATTTTACATATTATAATAATGCTGACTGCAATTATTATGGTACTTATCCATCTTTAGCACATATGCTGACCGGACATGAACTTGATACAACACAATCTGTTGATGATTATCTTTACAGCTGTTGGAATAATACTACAACAGATGACTACTACAATTTGCTGAAATCGCATAATTACACTGTTAACTTATACACTCCACTTACAGATCTGTTAACCGGAACAAATTCAGTCGATATCATGTCAGGAAAAATCGATAATATCACTACTGCTAACAGCAATCGTGTTATCGACTATAAAAAACTATATAAAACCATGCTGACCATGTCATGTTATCGTTTTGTTCCAGAATACTTCAAACCAAATTATGATGTAAAAAACGAACAGTATGAAAGCATTGTTTCCTATCCGGAAAACGAGATTCAATACTCAAATCCAAATTTTTATAATAACCTGGTAGCGACAAAATTATCTGCTGATGATTCTTCCAACTATTTTACCATCCAGCATCTGAATGGGACGCATGAATTCATTAATGATGAAAATTGCCAATACGATTACGACAATGCAACAATCGAGTCCACTGTTAAGGGAATTTTCACTATGATCTATGAATATCTGGATCAATTAAAAGCCCTTGGTGTTTATGATAATGCGACTATCATCATCACTGCTGATCATGGTCAGGAACGTAACTCCCAGGTTGTATTCTTTATCAAGGAACCTCTGGAAACACACGATACCTTGCAGGTTACAAATGCTCCGATCACACTGAATGAGCTGGTTCCGTCCATTGTGGAATTAATTGGTGAAGACTACTCTGAATTTGGTCAAAGTATTCATGACTTTACGCCAGATCAAAAACGTGAACGAACCGTTTATGTCCGCGCCAAAGATCCAGGGTTCCCATCTGTGAAGAAATTTGACTCCGATGCAGAAGGTGGTGCCAATATTTATCGCACTTACACTTATACCGGTACGCTGAATGATCTTACTACTCTATATGATACTTATAGCTTTGGTGTGATTCCAATGATTGATTCTTACTTCTAAACATAAATATGGACCAGCAGAATTGCAACCTATTCTGCCGGTCCACATTTATTTATTCTTTATTGCTTTTTGATCATTTGTTTTCTGAATAATATAGTGCGGTCTTTTCTTTACTTCCATATATGTCTTGGACAAATACTGTCCCATAATTCCCATACAGAACAGTTGAATCCCTCCAACAAAAGTAATGATACAAACTAAGGATGGCCATCCACTGACCGGATCTCCAAACAAGAGCTTTCTAACTATTATAAAAATAATCGCCAGAAATGATATAAATGTCATTACAATTCCTAAATACGAAGAAATCATCAGTGGAACATTCGAGAAATTAACAATACCATCCAAAGAATAACGGAATAGTCTCCAGAAGTTCCATTTTGTCTCTCCTGCCGCCCGCTCCACATTTTCATATTCCAACCACTTTGTCTGATAACCAACCCAGCCAAAAATACCCTTAGAAAACCGATTATACTCTGTCAATGAAAGTACGCTGTTCACCATCTCTCTTGTCATAAGCCGATAATCCCTGGCTCCATCTACTATATCTGCATTTGATATTTTATTGATCAATCTGTAAAACATCCTTGCACAAAAAGACCTGATGGGAGGTTCACCACGGCGATTCACACGTCTGGTAGCTACACTGTCATATTCTCCCGTTTCCAATATTGCTATCATCTGTGGTAAAAGTTGTGGTGGATCCTGCATATCCGCATCCATCGTTACAATATAATCTCCGCAAGAATTACTAAGGCCTGCATAAATAGCAGCCTCTTTTCCAAAGTTTCTGGAAAATGAATAATATTTAACGCATTTGCTTTTTTCAGCAAGCAACATCATTCTTTGCAACGTATGATCTGTTGAGCCATCATTGATCAATAAAATTTCATATTCATATTCCTGTATTGTCCCCATTGCCTTGTGTACCGCATTACATACTATCTCTATTGATTCTTCTTCATTGTAACACGGAATAATAATACTAATTACCTTCGCCATTCACTTTTACCTTTATCTATTATTCTTTACCTCATTGTGCTACCTATGCTATAATCAACAAATGAACTACAAAACTATATGAGGTATTATTTATGAAAGAAAAAATAATTCTTTTCAAACAACAATGTGAACATTTTTCTGCTTCTTTTTTATATATTCTCTATATTGGACTCAGTATGTATTATCCTGTCTATAGCATAATTTTAAAAAGAATGCCCAATCACATTGACAAACTAATCCTAGTATATCATATTCTTTTGATTTTACTATTAGTTAAAATTGTTTTTCAAAATAATTCCATAATTGATTGGATTCTCCTCGCCATAATGCTTTATCTATGCGCCAAAAGCTATCAATATAATTACGATTTTTATAATATCTTTGGTACAATGATGTTTCTGTTATGTGCCAAAAATATCAAACTCGACAAAATTATTAAATTAGACTTTTATATTCGTATTATCCGATTTGTTTTATATTTCATCCTTCCTTACATTGGATGGATGAGCAACCATATTCATTTCTACGTTGGGGGACGTGAACGTACTTTCTACGGTTGGACGCATCCTAATATGATGGGTATAGATTTTCTATTGCTTGCGATGGATATATTTTATCTTCGCAAAGAATCTCGCAAATGGTATGATATCCTGTTGTATGGCAGTATGATTGTCTTATTAGATATTACTGCTAACAGTCGCACAGCAGAAGGAGCAATTTTTTTACTTATTATAATGCAACTTGTTTATCTCGGATTTAACGAAGAAATACGCCATGTACTTGTCATTTTCTTTACTGTACTGAGTTATCTTTTATCAGTGCTTTTACCTGCACTTGGTTGCTATCTGGTTATCCAGCATCCGGATATCATCTATAAATATACTGGAACGCTCGTATCACGTTTTGCATTAACGGCAGATTTTTACTCAAAAAATATGGGACTTGGGTTCTATGGTTTCCCTTTATATAGTGATTTTGATTGTCTTGATATGCTCTTTTCCTATGTGGGTTTACATTGGGGAATATGCGCATTTATTATTTTTAATGCTGCCATTCTTTGTTGTTTATATCACGCAATCAAATTAAAACACACCGATATTTTAGTATTACTACTCATATTTTTCCTTTATTCCAGTATGGAAACTGCACATATTTTTCCTACATATTCTTACTTCACATTAATCATCGGATCCTATTGTATGAATCGCAAATCGCATTTTCCTTATAAGAAAAAGTTGCCACTTTACGATTAGCCTCGTAAAGTGGCAACTTTCTTTAATATGAACTTTTATCAAATATTACAATTCTAATATGAATCGCTTCCGACAATTACACTTCCAAGCACTTCAACCTGACAGCGCCTGCAAAGCTCTATAGCCTCCCTGATCTGATTTCTTTCAGATTTCATCAACTGCTCTACAAAGACTACACTATCTGCACAATCTAATTGTTTCAGCACTTCCGTATTATCAGAAACCAGACTATCTGTACTTGTAACATTCATTCCAAGTTTTCTTAACTTCTCCACAAGACTATCTGCCTGTTTCTTCACATTCTGGCCATTTCCTGAACATGCAATCAAAAGACACTTCTTGTCCTTTTGTCCTGCAAGCATTGCCACTTCATGGCTGATACGTGTTAATAAAAGTTCATTATTCTCACTCTTCTTATCATGCACAAACCATGAATCAATCCATCGATCAATAATATTTCGCTTTGCATTCTCATTGCTTCCAAGCACAGTTCCAAATACCGGAAGATTCGTAATTATCTTCACTTCATCTACATCTTTCACTGTCTGTGTCATAATGTAAACAACTGCATACCAACATACTGCAAGGAACATACCTGCAAGAAGTCCGATCAGAATATACTTCATACTAATGTACTGTACTTTAACCATCACATTCTCATTTTCTTCAGTGTCCACTTTTACAAGTGTCTGATCCTCGCCATCTTTTGTAAGCAGATTAAAATATCCTATCTGTTTCTCCGAAAGTCCGGAAGTGATATTTTTCATTGCGGTATATGCGTTATTTACTGCATTAACCGTATCTGACTTCTGCACATTGAGATCACTATCACTAGATATATAATACTGCTCCGAAATAGCATTTACTGTATAATTTCCAAATATCTGCTGCAATTGCTCTGTATATTCCAACACCCGTTTCTTCACAATTTCTGCAACCTGCTCACACTGTTCCTCGCTGCACGCATAAATCTGAATACTCAGAATGCCCGAGTTTTTGTCATCCTGAAGCTTTATAATATCTTTATTCTGTACATTCTCTGTATCTGTAACTGATATCAATTTCCTGACTGATGTATTTGCATATTCTTCTCCAAATACCTGTATGATTGCTGTACAAGTATCTTCATCTAATAATGCATTCTCATACATGGTAAAGATATTAGACAGTTCTTCATCTGCCTGGTCTTTCTTAAACTGATAATTCAACATTACCGTCGGAATCTCGTTTGGATTCAGCTGCATCAACACTGACTTTTCAAGATATTCTTTGCTTTCCTGATATAATTGCGAATTATACTCATACATGGAATATACACGTTCTACCTGTTCCAACTCATCCGCTGTCAATTCCTCTTTTGCATTTTCAATCTGCTTTTCTATATCCACTTCTTCAGTTGTACTTACAACTGCCGCTTCTGACATACTTTTCTTTACTGAATATAGGTTTGCAGCAACTGCCACAATCAGCATCACAACAATAATGCTACGCCACTTACGTAATATATAGTGCAGCAATGTCATTAAATCAATCTGTACTTCTTCCTCGTTCATGATAATCCTCTCATCCTTTGATTTTTGCCATTATGCGCTATTATAGCATAGAACCATGTCTGTGCAAAGCATCAATTTTATCTTGTTGCTTCGTTTGCAGCTTGATTAATATTTAATAAAGAACTTCCTCCTCAATGTAGAGCCAGCTTTTTCTACGTTTTACCGGAAGTTAACATTAATATATGTATGGAATTCGTGATTTACTTAAAATAATTCCTTTTGATGTAAGCACTGTATTTTTTAGTTTGTTATAATAAACCAAATCTTTTTCTTTTATTTTTTCCTTCATTTCTTCATAAACCAAATTCCATAACATATATGTCTCCTCAATTTTTTTACCTTCGAGTTCACTTTTCTTGTTTCTCCATATTTTGCATATCGTTTCTGGCACTTTGCCACATACTGTAAAATATTCTTCACACCTTTTCAAAAACGTATCATTATCCAATGATCTAACTTTTAATGCAGCATTATTTAAGAAAAACAAAATGCTCCTATATACCGCATCCTGATTAAAGCCTGGTCCAACAATAATTTCATGAATAGGCCATCCATCCTTACATTGAATATCCATATATGACTTTAACACATTTCCACTATTCCGATAATCAATCCTGGTTTCTTTTCCATTTAGTATATGTATTCGGTCAAAAACAAGTCTATATTCTCTTTCCGCCTGGAATTCTACTCTCTTAACATACGGTGTATATTTTTTCCATAATTCCGCATAATTTCCCTCTAAATCTCTCGTAGTATTTTGATTCTCATCAGCCCTGATTTTATTCCAGATTTCTGCCTCTCTTTTTTCATAATCTGCCTCTTGCATAACATCCTTCGTACAATAAAATACTTTTTCAGGATGGATTTTTTTATCATTTAGTAATTCCTTTCTAGCATTACCACTTCCCTCAAAATAAGTCATATATGTTTCATCATTTGCAAACTCCAGTTTTAAACTAACACCGGATTCCCCAGCGTACATTGACCATTGACTCAATAAATCCCTTGCCTCCGAAAATGAAATAGAATAAACAGAGACTTCTTTTTCTAATTCTTTTTGTAATTTTTTCTCATCAATTAATATTCTACTATCAGACATTGAATTTACTTGATTTTCGTATCTTTTATTAAGAATTATACTTAGTTCTTTCAAGCCATTCGCATATTCCTCTGAGTCATTCATATAGAGCAAATTAGTTGCATATATATTAGCTTGACACAAAATATTTCGCATTGTTTCAACATTTGTATAATAATACAAGTACATAAATTTATCTCCGATTATCCCTTTACAATTTATAATCTTGTAAAATATTGTTTAAGGATTGTTCTCCAAATTTTATCTGATTTTTTTCAGGATCATAATCTATCACATCTATAGTTTGTTCCTCTCCAAACATATTCACTAAATTGGTGACATTATAGACTCCCGACGTTGTATAAAACCATATTCGTCCATCTTCTTTATTATTCCTAGCATAACGAACATTAATTCTGTCTTCGAAATAGTCTACATTATCATCCAGAACCAAATCAAAAAAGAAAATCCTTTCTTTATCACCGTATAATTCATTCATCTCTTTATCGAAATTCCATCTTCCTATTTCTTTAAATGGTATGTTATTTCCTTTGCATTTGCTTATTACTTCATCTAACTTTTTACTCTCTGTATTTTCTTCATTGTTATAATAAATAAGCATAATTTCATCTAAATCATAATTTTTTTTTATATCCTCTACTATTTGCCAAACAATCCATGGACGATCTTCTAAAAAAGCCAGTTTCATTTTTACCTCCTAATATACTTCTCAAATTCAGTGTATTTCTGCGCCAAAATTGGTATATCCAGATAAAACCACATTTCTCCAGCTTTATCCTTATACTCTCCTACTTTAACATCATACGCTTCTCCCATATACTTTTCAATTAGTTCTTTTTCCATACTAATTTTTGACGGTGTATTCATATCTTTTACGTGTTTTGTAAGTAATGTACTGATCATACTTTTAATAAATCTTGAAATGCTCCACAATGAAATGCCCTTATTAGGTTGTGGCGGATAATGTATTTCTTCATTAATTTCTTTAATTCGATCTATAGCCTTGATCGACTTATTTTTTATTCTTAAATCCCCGCTTTCTGTTTTAGAAATATAAACAGATATTTTTTCCCTTAAACCGTCCTCCAGCTTTTCTCTCTTACCTCTTCCCATTCCTGCTGCATTCGACATTAAAGCAAGTAATAGCAGAAAGACCTCATTTAAGCCATTAGGAATTGCGTAAGACAAAAGCATATTTTCTTCTTGGGTCCAATCAATACTTTCATCAAATTCTATACTTAATATGTTACATTCATCTGTATTCAGCTGACTTAACACTCTCACCGGAATTTTCTTTTCTCTGAAAATTGCAAATACTTCCGGGAAACTTCTCAAATATATACGTGCCTTTGATTGATAGTAATCTGCCCTCAGACTATTTCTGTATACCTGACTGACTTGTAAATCTGCCAATAACATCATTGCGAATGAATGATAAGATTCTTCCATGCCATAGGTTCTAACATATGTACTTTGAGCGTTCCGTATTGTTTCTGCTGTATGAGAATGTGACTTATCAAGCCCATTAAACATCCCTCGCTTATCTGCCAATATTAATTCAAAGAAATAATCTATTACTTCATTGTCAAATACAGAATTGTGCAATACATATCTAAAAGAAAGTACATTCCTTATCCTGTGCCATTCCTGAGGTAATTCTATTTTATCATATTCAGCATATACAAGTAATTTCCTGCTCTCTCCCAATTTCACCTCATCATTTCCAACTTCCCAAATCAGATAGTTCTCTTTGTCATCAATATATATTCCCTCTATTTCTCCTCTATTAATTTGCGTATGATATGCATCAATACGCTTTGCTATAGATATTTCAGTATTTCTGATGATTTGAATATTTTCCAATAATGAAACATTAGAGTCTTTTTCTTTCATACTCGAAGCAATTACCAAATACTCTTTTCTGTTTTTTAGAGGAATTTTCATATCTTCCTTCTTCATATCATCTTCAATATAAGTATCGACAAGCTTATTATATTGCGCTCCGATCTCATCTTCCCACTTATCACACTCCAGAGGACATTCTAAAATCAAATCTACTTTTTTCGCTCGAAGCATATCTTTTATAAGATCTATTATTTCATGACAAGTTTCTTCTATCGACTTTTCTGACAAATTGTTTCCATGTTTAGAAATCACATCATTGCATATCTTTAATAAATGAACTGCAGATTCTATTTCTTTCAATCCCTCAATTGTCAAATCTGTACCGTCTATAAGATTCATATCGGTCAAAACTGACACAAAATCCCTGTATTGTGTTTTTTTTATTTCATCGCCTATCGGATTACCTGCATTACTTAATTTTTGTATGCCATCAAAATAAGCTCTTGTATTTTCAATTATAAGTCTACCCAAAATATTCTTATTCAATCCAAGTGTCTTCTCATTTCCATAAATCTGATGGCTAAACCAAGCACTTTTACTTGTATCAGAACTTACACCCAAAAGCTTTTTCGTCTGCTGCAGAAATCTTTCAAATAATTCTTCTCTGTCCTGTTCAGATATTCCCCTTGCAAACTCCGTCATCTTTTTTATATTTTCTATTCTGATAAAATAATTGCTCTTCATTTCTGTAAGCTGTTTCAATAATAATTTGAGTAAATCCGTCTTCTGCGTATCGGTAAAACTGGTTTTTACAATATCGACAATCAAAGAATTCCACTGCTCTTTATAATGTTTCAGATATTGTTTATTCTTAGAGCTTTTCAAAAGTTTCTCTAAACTCTCATCATTCAATAAAGCTTCTGCCAATACTAATTGCACGTCAAAAACGACCTCTTTTATTGTTTTATCAAAAACTAAAAAAGGTCTCGATAATACTTTTAGATATGAAAGAAAATATTCAAATGCCTGATCAGATCCCTGCTTCTCGCATCTCCCCTTATAATCTACGATCAAAATATCCAAAATATTTTTCATCATATCTTGTTTTTTATTACTCTGCATTTCTCCTAGTATTTTTTTCTCAATAACATGATAACAAAACATCCTTCTAAATGATTTTTCACGACTGGATGCAACTCCGCTCTCTTCATTTTTATCCCTTAAATACTTTATTTCAAATTTTTGTTTCTGCTGTTTCCAATATTCTGTCATATATCTGGTCGCAGATGTGCTATATAAAATGGATGCTTCACGTTCAAGCTGACATAAAATACAGGAATCTCCATGACTTCTCATTGAAGAAATAAACAACGTTTTATAAGCAAAAAAACTATCTTTCAGTTGATTTTCATCCTTATTGGCACTATCCCAGCATCCAATATATTGCAGCCTGCTCTGATTCGAATTACGATCCAACAAAACAAATATCTTTTCAAAAATGTGAACATCTAACCTGTGTCTTTCCTTTTTATAGCGCCCAACAATACTTGAAACCAGACTTCTTGATCTATGAAATGTTCTTCCTGTAACAATACTGTCATCAACATAATATATTTTAACAATTTTATTATTTTCTCCCGCCTCTTCCAATAAATCTATAAGCGATGCCAAATTTGAATATTTCGCACATATATTACTCCTATATTCTTTGTCTACATCAGCACGAATAAGCAATGCTGCATCGTGAAAAACAATTCGATTGACACTCTCAACAAATCCTGCATTACTATAATGAGCCGGGCAAAACAATATGTGGTATTCATTTTCTTTTATGTTTATAGATTTTTCAATATTCTTAAGCCAATTTATAATATTTTCCTTCTGACGAATAAAAAGTTCATCTGTTTTGAAATAATAAAGAAAATGATTCTCTCCACGCATTGTGTGGCTGTATATCAAGACATCTTTCAGTTCTTCAAGATACTTTTCTTCTCTTTCTATACACTCGTAATCCAATTCCGTATTTTGGGGTTCTTTATATAACCCAAATGACTGATTCGGAATTGTCGATGCTGCATTTACTTCAATTAAAGGAACCTCATCTAGCGGTTTTTCCGGAAAACACAATTTGCACTCATTAGCTTCATAATATTCAACAATCACCTCTATAAAATACTTGGGCACAGGTGTAATATTTAAATGTATCTTTTTAAATGTTTTTTTGTCCTTCTGTATCTCCCAATAATTATTAGATCTTCTTGATCCCACCAAAACAAGAGCATAATTTAAAATAATATTATCTCTGCAATACGCCCCATTTTTTTCCATAAACAATGATAATAACTTTTCATGAGTCTTTAAAGTTGAATTGATTGGTACAATACATACAATTTTACGATCCCTGAAATACTCTATTCTTTCATCTTCCGAATCAAAACTTCTTCCATATCTTATTCGGTCCACATGTGAAAAATCACGATGTTCTGATTCTCTTTCCAAAATTGCATAATCTATTTCTTTATCTTTATACAAGACCGACAGTAAATCAACTGCCTCTACCACTAACGTTTCAGAATAGAGCGCATAACTATACAATGTAACTTTATTTGCCCGTTTAAATTCTTGATTTTCTGCTATATCTTTTACTAACAAATACGCAAATCGATTTGCAAATAGACGATTACTAAATAAAAGTTCAGCTTCATAAAAACTATCTATATGTATTGTTGATCCCAATCTCATATGTGTATCCACTATTTTACAGCCAAATACTTTTTCCTGTATATCAGTCTCCAGAACCTGCAATGTATATTTTTCAAAGATTGTATTGTCATCCTGTATTTTGTAAATAATATCATACGGTGGAATTTCTTTTACACTTTCCTCCTGAAAATTGTAAAGTCCCCTATAACTTTCAAGCCATCCCACTCCCATATACTCGCTTCCAGAATAGCAATTTGTTTGATTCGCCCAAATTGTCCCTTTATAATCTCCAAGTATAATAAATGAACTTTCTATTGGCTTCTCTGTGTATAATCCAATTACAAATTCCCTATTTTTAAGCAAGTTGGATAACTCTTTATTTTCAAAATAAATTGACATTGTTTTTTGAAATTCATAAACAAACTCTCTTGAACAATTAAAAAATATATAATCCGGTATAATATAATTGTAAGACGCAATCACCAATGCTTTACATATATATTCAGCAACATCCATATGCATATCTTTTGCTGAAATATATATTATACATCTTTTTTTATCTTTAGAAAAACGTTGCATTGTAAATTTTTTTGCTAATGCATGTATCATACTTTCCTTACTTTTTTGGTTGTCATAGTGAAATGTTTTTATATCCAAATACATACTTTCACAACTATAACCAGCAATATATTCTTTAATATTTTTTTGCAAATTAATATTAAAATCAATACCTATCTGAGCCCTGTTTACTTCTTTACTCTTATCTATCCTCACTGGAAATAAAACTGTATAACCCGTTCCCGGCATGCATAAATCAGAATACTCAAAATAATTAAAATTCTCGCCCTGCTTTTTTATATGAGTCTTATGACTATAAAAACCAAACTGTCCATTATTTTCTTCCACTATTTTTCTAAATACTTTTAATCCGATATGTTTTCCAATATTATCTGAGTTCAAATTAATCTCATCCAATGCAGCCTTTACTCTCTTCTGTCTTATATCTTCCGTATCTGCCTCTACAAAAAAATCTATTGGTTTCATATCTACCAATTTTTTTCTTTCTATTGCACTCAAATTTGCAGTAAAATTCTCAGCTATATTTCCTTTTTCATTTATTCCATCGTAATCCGTAATTAATATTTCAACTTGTCCTATTTTTCCATCCTTTAAATTATATCTCTTTTCTAAATACTCAGTACCTGCTTTATGAAAGCGGACAGAAACACCTCCCGCCGCTGCCACTGAATGGTTTATAACATTTTCCATTAATTGCTCACATCCAACAGCACATTCTCTCATTTTGAAATAATACAGTTTTAATTCTTCTATATTAAATTGTTTCCAAAAGTTCATGTCTGCACATGCATATGTAAACACAAGAAATTCAAATGCATTTCCTTTGTAAAACATATCACAAAGTTCTTCTGCCTGTTCGATTGTAATTTCTTTTTTAGCCTGACTTATAATTTTTATCCCGGCACGCAAAATAGGTGGAATAGACTCTAATTCTATCTTTTCTCCTATCATCGCCTCTATAATTACCTCTTTTGTAACACTATCCGACAAATCACAAAACAAACTGTTTTCCTTGGAATCAAAATATTGAAACGGCATAAAATTATTAAATGTCTTTACATTATTAATCTGTAGTCTTTTCACCTGTTCCTTTTTGCTGTTTTGCTCTGTATAAAAAAAAGTATCATACCACTTTGAGTCTTGTTGGCTCATACTGTAAAGATAATGTGAAGCTTTAAAATACATGTCCTTTTTATCACATAAAATTGTAAAGATATTTAATTCATTATAGAATTTCTTTATTAAATATTCATATTGTAAATCTATTACATCATTGAGCGCATTCTCTGCTATCCAAAAACAATAATATACATTATAATTTTGAATAGCCTTAAGATTCTCTGGTCTATTAATTCGTTTAAACCCTTCAATATGCTTAATTACATACTCAGCAGCATCTTTAAACATACCATTTCCATCATATAAAATACTGCTAATTCCTTCTACTTGTTCTCTTTCAAGCGATTCATTTTGATATATTTGGGTTATAAAATTACTAGCTTTTTCAAACCCTCCCTGTTCTTTGTCGATATCTATTTTAAATATTATCGTACCTTCCATGATCTTCCTCCCCATTCTCTAACCTTATTATCCATTTTATTGTATAATTTCATCTAAGCAAAGACCATTCGATATGATGTAATTTGTACAAATAGGACAAAATCAGATAAACCGCTATCGCAAATAGAAAATCAAACTCCTCTATCATACCTATGCCACCATAATATGCAATTACAATAGAATCACTTCATTCCACAATACCTCAAACAGATCATAGTCTGAAAAGAAATCATATCCAATATTTTTTTCCATATTTTTACCACTGTTGCAATATTTTCTTACATTGTCATAATGCACACCATTTATGTAACTATCCACGTTATAAGTTAAAGCCTTATCTTCCTGATACATATTTTCATATCTACTTAATGCCTCTGTGCTTTTAAATGGATATGTGATTTCCCTTTTATCGAATCCATAGTAAATGCAATTATATATCAACATTTCTATTGGTTCATAATCTATTTTTTCATTTTTGCAGATCATCTTTGATATGGTTTTACAAAAAGATTCTTTGGTAGAAAATTCCTTCTGAATCAATTTATTACTCTGCACCACATACAATATCAACGCCATTCTAATATAAAAAGATATATTATTACTGAGCACCTTCATTAACTGCTCGTTTAATAACATTTTTCTTTCCTTTCTCTGTTCGTTTAACTCAAATATGCTATTCGTCATCTGCTGTATTATCTGATATATTTCATTTTGTTCATCATATATGATTTTTTCGAATGTCTTGAGATAATCATCCAATTTTGTGATATTCATTGCCCCATTAATCTGTCCAAACAAACCTTCTTTTTGTTTGGACAAATATCTCAACATAATTTCTGTCTTAATTGCAATTGGATTTCCTGACAGATAAGTTTCTAATACAATAGGTGTCTTACCCATCTGAGTATCAATCATTATCTTCAACTCTTTCAATGCTGTTGCACGTTTTCTGGCAAATTCCTGATTATAAGCAACAGCCTGAAGCAGCTTAATTAAATCATAATTCATTTTAATTACAATATATTTTTCACTGCTCTTTTCTTCCTTTATTTCAAGGCTTGTACACACCTCTACATATGCAAGTTTTCTGTATTTAAATGTATTTTTATTGATAGCGGCATTAGCTGAACAGCAACAGGAATATATGTATTTCTGCTTTGGATCTGCTTTATTTTCCACCTGATTTTTAATAATCGTTCCGCACTTATTACATACTAAAAAATTACTTTGCTTCGTAATATCAAAATAAACCCGATCCCATTCCTGTAAATCATCACATACACGAAACAAAAAAGAAAAAGGATTTTCCTCAAAAATATTCTGTTCCCGCTCCGGATTATGATTATTAAGTATCTCATATTTTAATGTATGTTCGTAAACTGCGATTGCCGATAATTCCACTACCATTTTCTGTGCAGGTGGCAACGAGTAAATCTTTCCATCCATATAAAATTTCATCAACAAAATGCAGGCTGATATAGCTCCATGATCACCGGCATTGACTCTCTTAGTAATTTCCTGCGCAGAAGTAATTTTATATAATAAACTATCTGACAAGAGTATTCCCATTTTTTGTCCGGCATTCTTTTTTTCAAAAAAATAATCCGACAAAGGTAAAAAATCTGCGATTCTTCCTATATTCCGATTCATATACTCAACAGGGTATCCTATGTCATGTACTGCCGATGTCACAAATGCAGACGCATATAAAATATACCGATAGATATAGCATTTCTGTTTTTCTACATCCTCGGTATATAACGTTTCCCTTTTCATCTGTTCTCTGACCATTTTGCGAAAATAACATGCAACAATAGAATTTCCAGACTTATATTGCTCCATACATTTTTCAAAATAGTGAAAATCCTTCATCATAACATACATCTCGTATAAATTTCTTGCCTGATGAATATAATGATCCCTATAATAGGAATAACTTTTCTTCTGTGGATTATATTCCAAATGCATCATCCATTCAAACACAAAATAGTCCGGCTTATACAAGCTTGTGATATCTTCAATACCAACAAACCCTTGTAGAAAATTATTCAGCAGAGCATCATATATATATGTATAATCCTGAGCCTTATTTCTATCGCAGTATACCTGTTCCGCTATACTGTAAGTATCAGATATATTATCTTCAGATGCCAGTTCTATATTGCCTGTATACAATTCTTCCTGTATCCGTTTCTCAATCTTCATTTTTTTTCGCTTCGGTTTTTCTGCATCTTCACCATAATACTTAAAATTCTGTGCATGAAAATTCTGTAAAAACCTTTTTAATTCATTTGAATCAATTTTTTTATCCATGCTCAATTTTCTTCTCCTTGTGAAAACAGCTCTTTCTTGTCACTAATATCAAATTTGATTGCATCAACATTATTTTCCCGGCAATATTGATAGTATTTGTCTGAATATGAATTCTTGCAATAAAAAATTTTCTTTCCAAGTAATGCCTGGATATCTGATAATTGTTTTTTTAACGTTGTCAATACTATACCCTTATAATTTTCTTTAAATTCTTCATCCCTCAATTCGTTCATCACAATAGTAATCTCCTGAAATTCACGTCTCTTTGAAGGTGAATGAAGCATAACAGCAAGATTATTGGCTTCCGCCCATATGTGTCCACGGTCATTCGTTGTCACCGCATAATAATACAGTTCAATTTTTCCTTTTTTGCCTTTTTTATTTACGTCTTTAGCCCATTCCTTTAATGTTGAAATTAATGTTTTAGAGTATGCCTCTTCTCCTGGCGGCATATCAATTACAATATCCTTATATGTACTGTCGTAATCATAAATTTGTTCCAGCAATTTCCTTATTCTGGATTTGAAACATCCCTGTGTTAACTTCTGGGACGTAAAGCTCCCCGCCTCATATTCATATAACGTTTTATCTTCTGCCTTAGATGAGGAAAACAAAAAATCAATGTATGAATTGATAACTTTCAAGGATACATCTATCTCCTCTGAGTTCTCAAATACAGGTATAATTGCCCCATGCTGTACAATATCTACATAATTCATTTGGGGTTCTTCAATAAAATCATTCAGAGTATTGGGATTATAACAATCTTTAAATTGTAATTTTTCATATATTCCTTTTATGCTATGGTCATGCCGTGTTTCATTATTCCATGCATCTGTATTTACACTCAGAAATGTCTTTTCGTCACTGCCATATATAAGTGTTTTGATGGATGTCCCTTTAAAGTCTGCATCAAAATACAATACTTCTGCACTGTTTTTTTCACTGTCATGCGCACACGACATTGCCTTGAATAATGAAAATGCTGTTTTCCCACAGCCTCCTTTTACAGAATGAACTAAATGAATTTTTAAACTTTGCCTTCCCCCGTTTTTTTCCACTTTTTCCACCTTTGTACTGCAAGCAGTCCCCATTCTTTTGTCTCATTTTACATCATCTTGTTAATTTACATCTGAATAATTATAAATACGTGAAAATGTGTCTCCAAATTCCTCACATGCCTCATGGATCAATCTCAAATATTGTTGAAACTGCTCCTCAGAAATATTGCTTGCATACTTTAAGCGGAATTCTGTAAATAAAATCATCTCTTTAAAATCTACATTCCGGATAATCGTCTGATTTAATTTTTCCAAAATAACATATACTGTTTTCTTAAATCTATAATCCCTATGATTTTCAGTATACTCCGACGGTTTTTGCAATGACCGGTAAACAAATTCTACATCCAGCCGGTTTTTCAATAAATATGCAAACACAATTCCCTTTACAGAATCTGAGCGTGCCATAACCGTATCACTGATCAAATTTCTCAGATAACTTTTTACGCAGGAAAATCTGCTTTCCGACATCAGCTTCAGCATACATACAAATAACTTCTTTGCACACAAAACCATTTCGTTGTCATCACATATGAAGTCATAAGCAATAACTATTTTGGATCCCTCTCTTCCTACATGATCTAAATCGAGTAACAGCTTACAAGATCTCCATTGATTAATTGACCACTCTTTTCCACTTGTAATATGATTGAATTTTTCATAAAAATCATTGCCAATAGACTTTATAAACTTCCACATATCAATAAGCACATAATTGTTCTCATTATCATTCATTATCTGCTCATCATATTTGTAAAATTCCTCTCTGTATTCACTTAGTTTATAAACGATCAGATTCTTCCCATCATAACACTCATCTTTGCAGACATTATTACTGCTGATATCTTCATTTGCTATTATATTATTCTCACTGATATAACAATATACATCCGGTTTCTTTTCCACTGTAGCAAGCACAATTTTCCAACGATTAAGTATCTGTTCGTCAAACTCAAACTTTGCAGACATCTTACTATTTTTATCTGCTACATAGTCTACCGCTGATTTGAACATCAAATAATAATACATATTTTTATCCCAGACATCTTCTGTCTTTTGTGCCATATCACAATAAAAATTTACATACTCAGCGCAGTGATTCTCTTCTTCAGCCTTTATCGATTGAAATCTCCGGTAATAATGTGCATTGTCTGTCATAATAATCAAATCATACGTATTCACCACATCCAGCATATCCTCATAATTTCCAAAATCATATAGACGGTCATTGCATAAAAATGTCTGTTCTTTCTCCTGTGGCATAAACTCCATGATGCTTATCTCTATCTGTCGTTCCGCCAAGCAGGCTGCCAATATCGATGTATCCCCATATAATTGTCCAAAACAGGCAACTTTGATTTTCCTGCTTTTTTTATTTCTTGCGCAGCTTTCGATTTTTTCAATGAGTCTTATCGGTTGAATCCGTGTCAATTCTCCATAGCTGCTCCATGGTACAACTTCCATACACTCGCCATTGGTTCTTACTTTATACGGAATCCCTCCCCAATAACTCATTAACTGTTCCCTGTTTCTGAACTTTCCTTTAATAATAATTGTTTGTATCAGTTTCTCTAAATCATCACTATTCTGGTTTTTGATTTCACACTCGGCATAGTCTTCATAGAAACGATTGAAATACACGACTGGACAATCTTTAGGACCACAACTATTTTTCTCCAGATTACCAACATCAAGCAATTGTTTTTCCAGTTCGAAATATGAAAAAGGATTATTTTCACCATCTTTTTCCATAGTGTCGATATTTTTTTTAATCTGAGAATAGTATTTATCTTGTTGAACTTTGATCCAATTATCATTGTTTGTATTTACATCTATCGTATAATTCATATTCGTTGTATTATTCATATAAGTCATCCTCGTGCATGCCAATCGCAGCCACTACATCTATCAAATCGTTCTGACCTCATAGAAAACCAGATAGCGTTCTCCTACAGGATTTCCACTCCCATCACATTGATATGCAAAACTCCATTCTAAAAGAACACTTCTGCCTTCCAGCAGATCATCCCGAAACATTCTCTTTATCATAGGTATATGCTTTTTTAATAAGCAAAGTTCTTCTTCTGACAAAAAATTATCATCTCCAATAATTTTTTGTTCTACATCTCCGCACTGTATCGTCACATTACACTGTGAATCTGTAACCAGATTCCATAAATCTGCCTCCACAGCTTCTATTACATACTTGTTCCAAAACACATTTAAAGTTCCACTTTTTTCTGCTTTGAAATAAGGATAATAAAGTACAATCCCATTGTCCCCAAGCTTTTTCTTCAGCTGTTGTGCAAACAACATTGCCTCGTGTGCTGATACACCAACAAGCCGTGGGAGACTAATATCGTCTCCCCGAAATACAGCGGAACGTACTGTCCATAATCTTTCGTCATCCATAACAGTATTTTCACAAAATTCTTTCCATGGTACTGTTGGCAGATCCGAAGATTTCAATTCATAAAATCCCATTAATTTATTCATTTTTTTCATTCTTTCTGCCAATTTCCTGGCTTTGTCTCATCGTATCTTTTAGTTTGCCATAAACATGCTTCAGATATTCATCCATCATTCCTGAGATATAGTCTATAATCAGTCTCTTCTGTATCTGCTCCTTATCCTGTCCTTCGTAAAAAGTACTATATTGCCTGAAAATGTTATCTGCGCGATACTCTGATGGAAGATAACGCGATTCCTCACAATAAAAATCAAACAGTGCCTTCATCATATATCTTCCTTCATTTTCATATGCATACACCCTGTCATTATTCGTAACGCATTTATATATCGTACTTTTTAACCCTGATGCCAATTCTCCATAATGAACAAAACCTAATTCTTCTTCATGAACTGTTCCTCTTTTTTTCTTTTGTTCATCCGTAAGCTTCACAATTCCTATATCATTTATTAATGTAAAAATGATCCGTGAAGTTATCTCCTTACGATATAATTTGGAATATTCTGCTGATTCAATTCCACGATTTTTAAATCCTGCACGGTTTTTGCTCTCTGAAAAAATTTTTTCTAACTTTTCCTTACTTTCCTTATCGCTGGTCAAATTACAGAAATCATGCAAAACTTCATCCACATTCAAATTACCAATTCGTAAGCCATCTTCTAAGTCATGTGCGGCATATGCTATCTCATCCGCAATATCCACTATCTGAACATCCAAAGTTCTAAGTGAAACATTTGTTTTCCTGACAATCTCCTGTATGAATTCATAATCATTGTCATAAATAAACTTTTGTTTTTCAAATGCTTTACCCGTCAGACTGGCATCATACTTATTATAATATTTTAAAATTCCTAATAAAGTTCTATAAGTAAGATTCAGTCCCTGAAAATCCCCCCGTTTCTGCTCTACCGTAGTTAATATACGCATCGTCTGTGCATTACCTTCGAACCCTCCAAACTCCTTTGAAATTTCATTTAAAAATCTTTCTCCAGCATGTCCATATCCGGGATTTCCAATATCGTGAGCCAACGCACAAGCTTCTACAACATATAATTCTTTGCTTGAATATCCTATTTCTGTTGCAATAGACTTCGCTATCTGTGCCACTTCCAAGCTATGCGTCAGACGATTTCTGATAAACTGATCGCTCTGGATTTCAAAAAGCTGCATCTTTCCCTGCAGTCTCCTGAAAGAAGATGAATAAAGAATTCTCGTATAATCTCTCTGATATTCCCCATCGAACCTGCTTCTTTTTCCGTCTTCCTGAAATCTCCTCTCCTGTAACTGCACGTTCTCCTGTAAGGGCTTCAGATATTGTTTCTGAATATTCTCCCTTTCCTGAGTGAGAATACTTTCTGACTGTTCTGCCATTTCTGTACCTCCATTATGCTTAAAACAACAAAAACAGCACCATAAGCATACCACCTATGGCACTGTTTCAAGTTCGACCCTGTATATTTTCAATCAATCCACTGTCTGCCATATCCTTTACCTCCACAGGATTCATGGTCTTACTAATTATTCTAATTTTATCATATTGAATCCACATGTCAACCAAAAACTGCGCTGTCTTTCTACTGCCATTCTTCTCCAACCACTACATGGCCTAACATCTGTATCTGGTATCTCTGTATATTTCGATGACATAGAACCAACTGCATGGGGATTCAGAGCCACCATTGAAGTATTTTTTCATGTTTCTCGTGTTACTCTGTTCAGATTTTACCTACATCTCCGAAATTTAGACCTCATAATCGAAATACATGGTGTCCTCCTAACGAGAGTTAACTATCGGGGAAGTTCACATAATAATAGTAACTTTATCCCGAAAAAATTTCACACCATTCCTTAATGTTCTTTCTTTCCATTTCTGTTCCATATGTTTGATAATTGCTCAAGAGTTTCTCAATCAAGACATTTACTTCTTCGTTCTCAACCTCATTCCACTCTATATCTTTTCTTGCCAGAAAATGACATGCCGCTACAAATGTAGCATCCGTTGTTGGCCGATTTCGTTTAATTTCTCCATATTTGCCTTTCACTAAATAAGGAATGGAATCATTGTAATTTTTAAAATTATCAATATTATCTTGTATGATTTCTTTACATGTTGAACAATTACATATATTTCTATAATAATCTATTGCATGTTCACAGTTCGTTTTATCTTCTGAAAAATAATTTTCACCCATTAACAAATAGAGTGCTTCATCAAATCTAATTCTACGGTGAGTTGGTCCAAAATAATATTTATTAACAGGCAATCCACCACCTACAGGCGTTATTGGACGTTGTTCACCATATCCAACTGACTGCGCAACTCCATATAATCTTACTGGCATCTGTTGATGGCACAAAAGAATAGCATCATAGCCTCCATATGCCATTATAGGTTTTTTCCCAATATGATTTAACACAGAAATCAAATCATAAAAAGCTTTTTTTTCCTCCTTCTTTACTGTCCATGATGAGAAGTCATTAATCCAAAGAAAAATATACTCAAATCCATCTATATTGAATGTTTTTACTACTTGCTGTAATAAATTATCATCACTAAGCACCTCCCTATCTATGACTAGTTGTGCCGCTACCGGAATTTTTCTATTTTCCTGATTATAGTTTAAAAAATCCTGTAAACACTTTTTATTCAGATTCATACAACTTTCTTTATCATATATACTCATATCTTTTTTCAGCATAAAATATGGTGCAATAATCAATCTGGGCTCTGAACCAATGTGAACGTATTTTAAATATTTATCATATTCCTTTTCCTTAACAAATCGATCCACATATTCTGTTTCAAAAGCATAAACACACTTCACCAATTCATGTGATATCTCATCTAATTCTGCATAAGTCAAATGCCGCATTTCGTTTTCAATAATTTGTAATACTTGTGATGGCAAATTTTCCAAATACTTTTTAACAGAATTTTTTATTGAATAGATTCCTGTTTTTTTACTTTTAGACATAAGCGCCATAACATCATGTTGCATAATATGGGTCTGTGGATCTATTATGTATTGATTTTTGTGCATTGATACCAAATCTGCAACGGCTGATCCACTAAATGCAACAATGGTAGCATTAAAAATAACTGCGTCAAACTTATCTTTGTACTTAACAAATACTTTTTTATCTGTTCCCGTATTATATCTAAGCAGTTTTATAACTTCTTGCATAAAGTATCACCTTTCTCAACAAACTCAATTACCTGTTCTTTTTGTATTTTCCATATCTTCTGAATCTTTTGTGGCATTAAAACATGTTCAAAAATTCTTGTTTTCGTATCAAAAAAATACACTCCAACACCCAAATTATCACAATATTCAAGAATTCTCAGTTGTGCCACCTCTGTCTTTGGCTTTTGAATGCAAATTTCCATATAATCAAACGCAATGGCTGTACTGAGTACTTGTTCAACTGCTTTTTTCCATTTGAGTGTTTTAAACTCAATGGAAGTTATCTGCTTGCTCTTTTTATCATAGGCAACTAAATCGACGGATCTGCAAAAAACAGGCACTTCACAAACTAGTTCTACCGACATATCATTCCACTGTTCAATAAAACATTGTCGCTGTTCTTCTTCCGAAATATTAATTTCCATTTTTCAATACCTCATCCTTTATCAGTGATTTATCTGTAAAATCTGGATATTTCGTATACACATAATATAATAACTGTTTTGTAGACATTTCAACTACTTTTTGTTTAAATCGCTGTAAAAGCATCCTTTGTTCATCATTTATTACTGGCAAAATTTCTTTTTCAACATAAGATGCTCCCAAATTAGTAATGGTATAGATCAAAAATTTATTTTCATTCTTTATCTCGTTCTCTACCTCAAAACATTCTTCGTCAAATTCATTTTCTATATAATTATCAATGTCAGCTAACTCTTCATCACTATTAATATCCTCTATATCAATAAATCCAATATTTTTAAACAACTCTAGCTGCTGATAAAGTTCTCTTGAAAAAGGTCCATAATTATATGAAATAAAATCCGGTAATTTATAACTATCTAAACCTTTAGCTTTCAACGACGGTGCGATTTGCTTTTCAAACAAAAACATCATTTTTGTCAATCTGATTGCCCCTCTTATTGACTCGGCATTGTTTAGATATAATAATAATAAAAGATAATCTGAACCGATTAATTTTTTATTCATAGAAGTCTCCTTAAAGTTTCCATAATGATCTTATTGTTCCAACTAATTTTCCACCACTGAAGCACACTTTATCCTCTATTCAAAATACTGTACATAGTTAATTTTCTCGCACAATTCATCATTCGGAAATTCGTGCATAAACAAATCTAAAAAATAATCATCTGTCATACTTGCAATATAATCCACTACAATATCGTCTATATTTGCAATAATACTCCTATCTTTTTCATTTCTATAACAATTTCCCAATATTGGATGATTCAAATGATGTTTAAAAATTGGAGAATTAAAATTTCTATTTTCTACATCCGCTCTCATTTTCTCATATATCTTTTCCATCATTGGTTTTACAATATCAAAATATGGTCTATTAACAACAACATTGGAATATATCTTTTTATTATTCTCATCTTTAATCCGACACATTTCATCATAAACCACTTTATCAATTTTTAAATATGATTTTCCCATACTATTTTTTACAATATTTTTTATTATATTATTAACCAACTCAATATTAGTTTTTCCCAATATTGAATTTGTATTAAAATCTTTCATTTTACACAAATTTGCTTTTGATGCATCCTGTCTATCTTTAGCCAAATAAGCAATCATATCACTAATCCGAACTACACACCCCTCCAACGTTGATGGTCTTAGCGTTTCAATATAGTCCTTTTCTATATAACACTTTTCATATATTTCCATAAATTCGTCAAATGTTGTTATATTATTAGGATAGTATTCATCAAATGCCTTTTCACCGCAATGGCATAAAATACCATCATAGGTTTGTAACGTTAAGTTTGACGTTGTAACAATCATCAGATTTCTTACACTATGAACGTTATGATTAAAATAACGTTGTCTATGCTCATAATACAATTCACTTAAAAAAGTTTCTCCTTTATGTCCAAATGGTGTGTGTCCTATATCATGTCCTATCGCAATAGCTTCTATCAAATCTAAATTTAATTCTAATGCCTGTCCTATAATCTTAGCGATTCTTGCAACTAATTGTACATGTAACGCTCTCCGCGTTATATCATCATTTTTATAAAAGGAAAATACTTGCGTCTTATCAACATATCTATTATAAAGAACATTATGTAAAATTTTATCTATATCAATTCCGAATTCACTTCTAAACAAATCATCGTTTGTATATGCATTCTTTCTAATTGCCTTCACATTTTGAGTTGCAAAAGGGCTTAACTCTTTATCAATTCTTTTAAATATTGATGCAAGTTGCTCCTCTTGTTTCATATCTAATTCAAAATACCCCATTATTTATTTTCCTCCCATATTTCTATAATACTACTGTGTTATGCTGTTTTAGACGATTTTCTATTCCTTTTACTCCGTCCATAAAAATATTCTATCACCCGGCATAAAATGGTACAATAGACTTACATCAAATCGAAAGTTGTTTTTCAATCCAAAAGTTTATACGATGCCAGATATGAACTTTAATTCCAAAACTATTCATTGAAATATTAATCGCTTATGGCTCTAATTCTTCATTTGTAGTTTTATTGTTTTTTACTATAGATCTGTTGGTGCTAGAAATAAACAGCCCTATACATTACACTATTATCTTAAAGATGCCTTATCCAGAAGAATACGAAATAGACTAAATATTATTTAAGGGTCTGGTGTTATACCAGACCCCATCTCATACCCTCAAGTTAGCCCCTCATGAAAGCCCCTCACGAAGAACCCTCAACAACTATGCTATTTTTTATGCCAAACCCTCACGAAAGACCCTCAACAAGTTTGGCAAACCCTCAACAACTTTGATTATCCTTAAGGGTTTCTATCAAGAAGCCCTTACCCCTTCAACTACATTGCATTTAACCAATCTTGTAATTTTTTTTGAATTGTAATTTCACCTGCATTACCATCGATATATGTAATTCCATCCAAATCTGAAGCTAATGTCGGACTACCTTTGCATACAAAACAAACTTTAGACTTACCAAGTGCTCCACAAAACAGACCATATTCAAATAATACATTATCTCTCACTGTTTTATTCAATTTTAAAGCATTATGATGCCAAATCTTGTCATCTTCATTAAATATAAATACAGATGCATCTACTTTCTTAGTAATTTCTATCAAACTATCTATTGTATTACTATTTGGTGGAAAAATTCCTCTTCCGCTTGCATTCCATGGCAAAGCTCTATTTCCTAACTGTTCTAACTTATAACCAATCTCCATCATATCACATATAGCTTCTGAAGAACTCCCTAAAAAAATCTCCATGTCTCTACCTTCCTTTCTATTGTCCTGCTTTCTATCTTTCATATAAACCACTTTTAATTCATTCAGTGATTCCTCTTTAAAATCGATATCTTTTTTACCATAATTTAAAATTTGATTTTTATCTAATTCATAAAGTAATGTACCATTTTCCATTATTATATCCATGCTGTATTCTCTACCACACTCCTGACAAACATAGGGTTCTTTTTGTAGTTTGCGAGCATAAGCTGTGCAAGTATTTCCACATAAACACTGTATTCTATATTTATACGCTAACAGCCTTTCTTTATATAAATCTTCAATCAACTGTTTCACTTCACTTTTTGATATATCCAAACATTCCACTAACTGCTCTGGATAAACACTTATCAAACTATTAACTGACTTGTCTCTTATTTCCAATTGCAATTTTTCTAGAAATTTCTGATTCATACTCTTTATATATCTCCATAGCTACATCCAAATCTTCTTCTGCATATCGTACACCGAATTTGATCAGAATGCCTAAATATTCCTCATTAGTAGCATCATACCGAATATTTATCTTTCCTCTACTTCTCTTTTTAACCACCCACAATTTTTCTACTAATTTAGCATCCTCCATAGATTTCTTTAAATACATAAATGTTTTACTGCAAAAAATAGGTTTTTCACTATCTTGACCACTCAATGAAGCAAGAATGTTTTCACTATCGTTAAATTTTATTCTTGCAATTATTGCTTCAATTCCCATATTCCAGATTTCATCATAACTTCTATCAAAAAAATAATCGCTTACTGCTAATCGCTCAATTGCTTTTTTTATTTCATCAGAAAATTCCATTACTCCCTGCGGAATTTTCTTTTTGCCATCCTCATTTTCATCAATATGTACAATTGGCAATCTCTCAAGTATTGACTGTTCAAAATCGTCCACGCATTTTTGCATTAAATCTATTTGGTTAAATGCCGGAATTTTATTATATACATTGTCAACAAGTCCTTTACTCATGCTGTAAAGAACTTTCTTATGATTTATTTTATAATCTGTTGTTATGACGCCAAACAAATTACACATTATACTTTTCACACCATCTGTCAATGTATCAGCTCTATACTGTTCTATAACTCCTTGTCTATTCCATGCCTTCAAAACCATTTTTCGTTGTAAAAAGTCAATATCAACTGGAATATACGCACAAGAATCTCTATATCCATTTTTATCCGATATTTCCACATAACATACAAATAAAATTTGAAGTCTTGCTATTTCTCCTTTTTCATTCTCTTCACAATGAATTGCCGCTATTTTTCGACTTTCTTGTCGTTTCACATGCGTCCCTAATATATCATTAAAATTAAATTTTTTAACTCCATAGCGTTCCTCTAAAGAGTCTTTCCAGTCTTCAATATATTTGATTTTATTAATATCACCAAGTTGATATATTCGTATAAGCTTTCTCTTACCCCAAAACAATTCATTGAAAAGAAATTCTTCAAATGTATTTATTTCTATGATGTTAGTTTTTATTAATGTATTTATCCAATCAGCTAATTGAATTCCCTTTTCATCTTCCGTTGGTATAAGCCCATTTTTTCTTAAATATGTCTCAATATAAGCAGCTTCAACATTATCAATGATTCCTTTGTTTATTAATGCCATATACTTTCTCCTAAATACTAAATATGTACAAATTTTAACATATTTCCATAACAATATCCATAAATACATATTTCTTTGATAGCATTTTACAAATACTATTATTGTTAATATTTTAACGTATATACGTTCAAAGAACAAGTGGCGACTTACGTTTGCAGCATAATCTTTTAACCTGACTATTTTCCATCATTTTTCAAAAAATCCTTCTATTGAATAGCCTCTTTCCATCAACGCCATTCTTATCAATCATCAAACATCTTATCGATTTCTTCATTCGGTATAGGCGCATTATCCGACTGATATTTCACCTCTCCTAAATCGTAACTTTTCACATATCTATCAACCATATAGCCTAATGTCGTTATTGTGTAATCTTGTTCTTCTACCCCCTTGTTGCCATCTGCGCCAGCAATGATCATCATTCCAGTTCTATTTAGAGCTAGTATCGCTGTATTGCCTTGAAATATCTCTTTATTTTCTTTTAATCTTTTCCCTGTTAACTCACTTAAATAATTCAAATCTTCTGGCAATGTTTCATTCAATTCTTTCTGCACTATTTTCGCTACATTTTTTTGCTGTTCCTTCACATCTTTCATTCGCGACCACCCTTATTCTTATTAACTCCTGACTTTCCATCTTTTACTCATTAATTTTCACATGAATATCACACCAACTTTCTAATTCTCATATGTCATTTATATTTTTTTCTGCTTTCATTCTCCGAAGAATTTAACTGCTCATTTATGTCTACATTCAGCGTTGTCTTACTCCTCCCAAATCAAGTGAATACTTTATCACTAATTTTAAATAGTAATTATACACTGTCATGAAAAATAATTCCATTCGATATGACGTAATTACATCCGTATTGCCCATGACAGTTATCGTATCAACATCACTAGCATTGATGCAGAACATGACATTTCAATGCGTGAGGTTTATGGCTTAGACAAAACATTACGCGGAAATTTCCCCAGGATTTTTCCGCAAACATAATTTGCTGATTAATATCGTCTACAAAAGGCTTAATATAACTTGACTGATTTTTATCAGAAACAAGAATTCCTTCCGGACTAGTGTACTGACACATTGATGTTTAGCCATCTGAAAATGACCTGCCCGTATTTTCATGAAGCAGATGCTGTTAATCTCCTCAAAACTCTATCCTATTTTTCTGACGTCCCTGTCATCTTTCTCCCCATACATTGCCTGAAGTTCTTTCAGCTGTTTCTGACGGTTTCTAAATACTTTATGCATCATAGGATTCAACTGTCTCGCCAAATAAATAGAGCGAATCTCACCCAGATTTTCGTCTATAGCATGATATGTATATATATCTTCCTCATCAGGAAAATCAAAACAATTCATCCGCTCATAGGCACATTGAAAATAATACTTATAGTTTTCGTCATCATTTCTATCTATATATTCATCATAATCTATAATTGTAATTTTTCCCTCGTCAATCAGCTTTTTCAAGCTCTCAGCTCTTTTTAATTCGACTTCAGCAACATATCTATGCATAATAGGCTGTACCCCAAGATCATCCATCACCTGGCAAAATATTTTTCCATTATCAGATGCGTATTCTGTCAGCTTTATAAAAAAATCTGCATCTATCACTGCCTTTTGCATTTTATTTTCCATACGCATTATCCCTTGTATCCTAATTTTGAATCTCCAACTATTCCATTATTAATATGAAATTTTTTTCGAACTGTCTGAATATACTTATCCTTTGCCAAATGTTGTTTTTCAACAAATTCCAAGTCACCTTTCAGGTTTGCAATTTTATATACATCTTCCTTTTTATCTAAACGCGTATACTGATTTTCCCGAATAATTTGATCATATAATTCTTTATTTGCTTTAAATGCATTCAAATACAACGGAAAATCTTCTTCTTTAATATTTCCAAGTTCTTCCATTCTCTTAATAATTGCTTTTGCCGGAACACAAAAATAATTCATCAGATATATAACCAAATCCATCATTATTTCAATCGTTAATGATCCACCCATATACTTATTATATTTTAAACGATTATAAGCCTCACGACGAAATATTTCTGTCGGTATCAAAAATTCTGCTGTAAAACGTCCTACAATCTTTTCTGCCTCAACCTCACACGTGGCTATATTGTCCTTTATATACTGATCTACCCTCCCATAATAATCTTTGTTTTTCTCTTGTTAACTCGCTTTTTCTCACATTTTCATTTCTTCATGGAGATATTTTCTAAGTCTATATCATTCCCCTTGGCCATGAATCATGGATATACGGATGTTTAGGGTACACAAAACAAGACGTCGTCTTATTCTGTTATGATCGGCCTTTCTTCCCCCAACTCCTTACGGCAGCCTAACCTCCCATGTCATACAGGATCTCCTTTACTTCAGGGTCCTTAATTCCTTCGTTCTGCTTATCCATAAAGGGGCGTCATGATGCTCCATTACTGAGTCTCTGCTCTGATGGTAAGAAATCTGACTTGGCTCTCTATGTTTATGAATTTCTTCTGTTCCTTTCAGCGCCTTTCGGCGGACGTCTCCTGAATCTCACGGTTGTTCTTCTTATGCTGCCTGTGGCTGCCTATGAATGTCAGAAAGCATCTTCTGCGGATCGTAGGTCACTCCATTTGCCAGGATGGCATAAAAGACTCTTATCAGCTTACAGCTGATTGCAATCACGGATTGTTTCTTCTTGAGTGGATTATTCACTCTTGTCGTGTAATACTCATGCAATGACTTAAACTCTGGATTCGTAGCTATCAGCGGTATCGCTGCATTGAACAGTACTGCCCGCAGATTACTCCGTCCTCTTTTACTTATGGTCGTCTGTCCTTTGTGCTTTCCAGAGCTGTTCTCCCGTAATGAGAGTCCTGCCAGCTTTTGTATCTGTCTGGGTGATTCGAAACGCCTCACATCACCCACTTCTGCCAGAAATCCGGCTACCGTGATCACTCCTATACCTTTGATGGCAAGCATCTGCTCGCTTTCGGGTATCTTCCTGCACAGCTTTTCTATCTCCTCCATAACGGCGTCCAGCTGTGCCTTTTTGTATTCGTAATCCTCCACAACAGTTTCATTTCATACCGGGCAGCCGAAGAGCCTTTCTTTAAGCCGATGCTGCGTTTTGCTGTCTCACACAGGGTCGTTGCCCTTTTCATTCCTACAGCCCTAAGCTTTGCATCACGCCAGATTTGATTGATTTTCTCGGCTCCCAGTTCCACGATGGCTTCCGGAGTACAAACTTTCTTTAGAAGCAGCATACTGCTCTGTGCTTCATAGTCCCCAAACACATCTGTGTACTCGGGGAAATATATAGCGAACCATCTGGCAAATCTGTTTTTGATCTGGGTCATCTCCCTGATGAGTCTCTTACGATTGGCCACCATAATTCTTAAATCAGCATACACACCATCCGGTGTATACGGTGCAGAATACCGGCCCTCGGTAACCAGCTTTGCGATCACCTTCGGATCCTTCCTGTCATTCTTGCTTTGGCTGTTGTCATCCAGTTCCTTGGTCTGCTTTACCGCATAAGGGTTAACCATAACCAGGAGGATGCCCTCATCCTCAAGATAAGCACCAAGGTCAAACCAGTAATGACCTGTCGGCTCGATACCTACGATTACATCTGACTTTCTGTACTTGTCCTGCAAATGCTGCATCCATGCTTTAAAGGCTTCAAAACCTTCTCTGCTGTTGCTGAACGTAAAGACTTTTCCGAGTTCAATGCCTCTCCAGTCAAATGCCCTGGCGTACTGTGTCGTGCTTCCGATATCAATTCCAACTACCAAAGTTGATTCTTTTAGTTGATTGATTTTTTCATTCTGCTTATAATTCATTTGTGGGTGTCTCCTTTGAACGATGATTAATTAACCTGCCAGTTAACAATCATTATTCTATGGGTGGCACTCATTTTTTGCAAACCGGTTATTTGTTACTTAACAGGAATGCTCCCTTGTATTTTGAATATCACTCTTTTATTTTCCTTCCATCTTAGTTTTGTTTAATTCGGTAGCAAATTTGTTTCTACCAACCCTGGTTTCAATCAGTTCCGCGAAACTTTCACTCTATCTGTTCATCAATCAGTGCAAAAAATTTCTCCGCATATTGAGACATATCATCTCGCACCACTTTTAGACACCCATCTTCACAAGTTTTCAATAGGACATTGTTATTCCATAATTCTTCTATTACATTTACCAGACTATCAACATTACCACTTTCAAATAGGAGTCCATTTTCTCCTTCCCGTATTAACTCTGGAATTCCTCCTATTTTTGCTCCAATGGCCACGGTTCCCCTTTCCTGGCTTTCCATGACAGAAAAAGGACAGTTTTCATAGCATTCTGAGGGACATACCGAAAATTTTGCTTCTCTTATAAGTTTATCTAATGCCTCTCCCGTTTGAAATCCAACATTTTTAATATTAGAAACATTTTCTATCAATGTAGAATATTCACCTTCTCCTGCAAAAACAAATTGAATATACGGTAATCTTTTGGCTGCTGCAATCAATGTCCTTACTCCTTTTTCCCACGAATATCTTCCAAAATAAAGAACATATGCTTTCTTCTCTATTGTTTTTTTTCCACTCTGTCAATAAAGTTATGAATGGTAACTGTTTTATCTACAAAGAGTGGATTTGTGTTCATTTTTTTCTTCATAAAGTCAGAGCAACAAATAATCTTATCAATATTTTTATAAGTTCCTCGAGTATTCCAGTAAATTGCCTCCAGCATCCCTATAGTTGATTTTGCAATACTACCATGTATACACTTTCCCTTTACACAATTAAAAAAATGACCTCCCACACATTTTTCACAATTTTCATGTGTAATCGGATTATTCATCATATGGTTAGGACATATCAATTGATAATCATGTGCCGTAAATAGAATCTTACAGTCATGTATGGTTTGTTTTCTCCATTTGACAATTTCCAAAATAATGGATGGTGTTAATTGATAATTAAAATTATTCAAATGACAAATATCTGGTTGAAAATCTTCAAGAACTCTCCGAATTTTTGTTCTCGCCTCTCTTGAATAGATTGTCCTAATTGGGTATAGCAGTTGTGCCAGCTTATTTTCATTATGAAAATCCATGTTTGATGTGTAAGTCTCTGCATGATTTCCCACACATCTCTGTTCATGTTCCATTCCAAAATATTGAACTTCATGCCCCTGGCTGATAAAATATTTTCCAAGTTTAAATATATAGGTTTCTGAACCTCCATTAGGATACAGAAATTTGTTGATAATCAATATTTTCATTATTAAAAATTCCCTTTATATATACTCTATGTTGATGCTAGTATTCAATATTTCAAGTAAACCAACCACTATGTCATTGTCCTAAAACTGGGCATATATGAAATTCTGGTTACCTACATACATCAACATGAGTATTGCAAAAAACCATGCCGAGATGACGATTTTTCCCCATACCTTATCTAGGTCTATTCTAATTTGAATGGCATTTCCATTGTTGTAACATATGGAATAGATATTAGCTAGAATCATCAAAATAAGCGTACCTACTACATATACATTAATATAAAATAATCCTGTATTATTTCCTATTTGTTTTAAAAATATAATTGCATCAGCAACAGTGTTTGCTTTAAAGAATACCCATGCTAAAGATACAAATATACAGTTCAATATGTTTGAAATTATTCTGATAATAGAATAGTCGTTCAAACTCCTTGAGTTAAAAATGTCTTGAATTATCTTATGAGCCACCCCCCCCAATCCGTGAATAGCTCCCCATACAATAAATGTGAAATTTGCTCCATGCCATATTCCACTCAAGACCATTGTAATAAAAAGATTTATATATGTTCTTAATTTTCCTTTTCTATTTCCTCCCAGCGGAATATAAACATACTCCTTAAACCAAGATGAAAGTGATATATGCCATCGTCTCCAAAACTCGGAAGGATTTTGTGCCAAATATGGTGCATTAAAATTTTGGTTCAAATCAAAATCACAAATTTTAGCTATGCCAATAGCCATATCGGAATAACCCGAAAAATCAAAATATATTTGCATTGAATATCCCACTATTGCAAATATAATGCTGATGGAGTTATAGGCAACAGGTGCAGAAAATACTGCGTCTACAGCTATACCAATTCTATCTGCAAATACTAATTTTTTGGTTAATCCTGTTAAAAATAGTTGTATTCCTTCATATATATTTTCCTTTTTAATCGTGTGTAGTTTGTTCAATTGTGGAAGAAAATCTCTTGATTTAATAATGGGTCCGGCTGTGATTACAGGGAAAAATGATATATAAATAGCAAGTTTTAAAAAATTACGTTCAACTTTTACTGCTCCCCTTTGTACATCAAACAGATAACTCATTGCCTGAAATAGGTAAAATGAAATGCCAAATGGCAAAACGATGTTAAACACCACTTGACTTTTTATATGAAATATTCTTGCCAGAAATAACGTAAAGGAATCCAGATATTTAAAGAAAAGCAATATCAATATACACATAGCTGCACTTGCTTGTATAACCATTTTTCTATTTGTTTTTTCATAAAAAATTGCACATATGTAGCATACGACAATAACGCCTAACAGCAAAAATATAAATCGATAATCTCCCATCATGTAAAAAAGAAGATTTCCTATAAATAGTACTGCATGTTGCATTTTAATATTTTTTACTTTTCCCTCTATCAAGAAAAAGAACAAAAAAAGGACGAAAAAGCATAAGAAAGATAGCGAGAAAATTGTCATTGCTGATAATCCTCCCAATATGTGATAATTTCATTTGCAATAATCTGATGTCCTACTTCATTTATATGTCCGTCCCCTAAAGTCGTATTTGAAAACCCATAAGGAACTTTATTGCTACTATTATAGACCTCAATAAAATCTGCTCCACAATCGATTATGTCAATTCCATTCTTTTCACATGCATCTTTAAAAGTATTCCAAGTTTCACTATACACGAGAGATAATGTCCCATTCTTTTCGATATTAATTCTTGGATGATAAATAAATACCAATGGTTTATCATATTCCGATTTCATTAATTTTAACGCCTTATTTATTACGGTAGAATATTGATCCATATCTATATCTGAAAGGGTATTCACTTCATTTACTTCCTTTATATCTTTTGCTGTTTGCATCTGTTTTCTAATTCTGCTGATCAGCGGAAAGCTTTCTTTTATAAAGGTTCTTGTTCCTTCTGCATAATTCATGTCTGAGAAATAATTTGCCGAATCTTCTGGAGCATATTCAACTTGCTCCACTGCTTTTTCTAAATCAGCAACTGCATAATCTGTACTACCAATCTCAATAGTAATCATATCTGCTCCTTTAAACACTTCTGTTACCGCCTTAAAATGCTTAATCTGAGAGGGTAGAAAATGTCCATCTGCAGCAATATTATAAGTATACAGTCTATTATCGGAGGCAATCCGATTATTTACTAAGACAGAATATCTTTTTTCCGAATTTACTTCTTTTCCCTGGGTATGTGATGTACCCAACATCAGGATATATTCATCCGCCAGTTGACCCGATGGATTTAAAAATCCATTTTCATCAACCATTATCCTTCCATAGCCTTCTGTTCCATGTACTATTAATTTCCCCGGATGCCATACCGATGTAGATACTCCGTTTATTGTATCATACCAACCTACCGGCCGCTCATAAAAAAAGCAAATCGTATTAACAATTAAAAAGCCAACAGCAATGCATATCCCCCACTCTGTTAACCAGAGAATTGTCTTTAAACAACTATTCTTCATTTTATATGTCCTTTCTCCACTCATTAGCCATCCACGTTTTGAAATCCAAATAAATTCCTACCAAACATAATTTCCATTAAGATTGCAATAGGAATAGATACTTTATTATTAAATGTCGGTTCTCCTAAAGATGAAATTAGTAGATAAATCATTCCAAACAAACATGCCCATTTTCCATGTTCATTTTCTCTATTACTTATTTTTACACATACCAACATTAGCATTCCAATGTACACCATATAACATACGGTTCCTATTCCCCACCCTGTGCAAAAATGATAGACCAAAATACATCATTTAAAAATTTTGAGTCCATTGGAGTCTCACCGGTATTCAATCCATACATGGTATAAATTGGTGAGTAGTTTTTTCTTGCTTGTTCCGATGCATATGTTGCAAATCCAGTTCCTAGTGGAAAATAATCTCTCATAACGATTAGTGAAGTATTCGTCAAAATACTTCTAGCCGACAGATCCGCTAAGCCGCTAAGTCAATGTAAAAAAACTTGATTCTGTTCCATCCTACTATCCCTCTCTATACTTTCTTATATATTTTGCACAAAAAAGCCTTTATTTGTAAATCCTCAACCACAAGTACCTTATCATGATACCATATCTTTGAGAAAATATCTCTTGTATCGTATAACTCGAATCGCGCGATTCGCGCAATTCGTCCAATAAATACCCGGAGGTATCTCTCATGAACACAAGACAAAAATTACACCAGCTTCGTATGAACGAATGGGCTACTCGTTTTTCAGATCAGAAAGCGAGTGGCCTGACTGTCAAAGAATGGTGCGATCAGAACGACTTATCCATTCACACTTACAACTACTGGAAACGTGCTCTAAAAGAAGAACTTGCCAGTCAGGTTCCCCCGGACATTGTTCCAATCATGATTCCCGAATCATCTGCTTCTCTTGCTCCAATCGAATCTAACGACTCAATCCTAACGAATTGTGCGATTCGCTCGACCGCAAAACTTACATACAATAACCTCTCCATCGAATTCGATTCCGATATTTCAGAAGCATTTCTGACAGCCATCATTAAGGCGGTTCGCCATGCTTAAAGATGCTGATCCGAATTACTTCGCCGGAATCTATATCGTATACGGCTATACTGATCTTCGTTACGGAATCGATTCTCTGGCTACAATCATTGAACGCAAGTATAAAGCAAAACTTTTCGTTCCTAACACCCTGTTTCTTTTTTATGGTCGTTCCGCTTCCAAGATAAAGGGACTCCTCTGGGAAGGTGACGGTTTCCTTCTTTTATACAAGCGTGTTGAATTCGGACATTTCTCCTGGCCACGAAATTCCGAACAACTCCGTTCCATGACTCCGGAACAGTTTCGCTGGCTGATGCAGGGATTTGCGATTGATCCGGTCATTCACGATGTCACACCCAGACATTCTTCTTGACATATTTTCTTTTGTGCAAAACAGAGAACTTTATCCTCTGCTTTTCGCACTCTCTTTATAGTGCTGTGCACAGCTTTCGGAGGCTCCAATACTACATTTCTGCAGCCTCCAAAGCTCTACACGGCATTTTTCTTTTTGCTTCTCTTACGGATTTATTCTTTCTCTATACGACTTGTACGGTCTCATATCTATAGGCATTTCACAATTCTTGACTCTTCATTCATTCGTCATCTACTCACTTTTTTGCTATAATAAGGTTATGTAAAGGAGGCTGCTCATGATGGTTTTGTCTGAGGAACAACTGAATAACCTTAATAAAGAAGCTCTTGTTATCATCGTGACTTCTCTGCAGGATCAGCTTAGTTCCATGCAGTCCCAGCTTGATACTGCCAACCGACAGCTGGCAGATACCAACCGACAGATAGAACTCCTTACCGAACAGATTCGGATCATGAATCAGCGTAAGTTTGGCCGCCAATCAGAAAGCAACCTTATCGAAGGACAACTCTCTCTGTTTGATTCATTCAACGAGGTTGAACTGTCGGCAGATGATACGATCTCTGATCCGGAAATATCGGAGGTTATCATCGCTTCTTATCGTCGCAAGAAAGCCGTTGGAAAAAGAGATACTGATCTCGACGGTCTGCCTGCCCGTGTCATTGATCACCGGCTTCCTGATGAAGAACTTGCCAGGCTTTTTCCTCACGGATACAAAGAACTTCCGGACGAGATCTATCGCCGGCTTCACATCATCCCAGAAACATTTATCGTGGACGAACATCATGTTCATGTTTACGCTTCAAAGGATAATGACGGAACCATTGTAAAGGCACCTCGTGGGACGGATCTGTTCCGAAACAGCATTGCGACACCTTCGCTGGTCGCTTCCATCATAAATGGTAAGTACAACAATGCCCTTCCTTTGGAACGACAGGTCCGAGCCTACAGAGACAACGGTATCAACCTTGCCACAAACACTATGACTAACTGGGTAATCAAAAGTGTAGATAATTATCTTTCCTTGCTTTATGATCGATTACATGATCTGATTTATGAAAATCATATCATCCATGCGGATGAGACACCGGTTAAGGTGATGCGGATCGATAACAACAAGATCAAAAACGGAAAGAAAACCTACATGTGGGTATACCGTAACCGCCAAACCGAAGAGACCCGACCAATCGTTCTCTTTGACTGCAGCCTTCACGCAAAGCCGATCATCCAAGAGATTTTCTAAAAAATTTCTCCGGCACCGTTATTACAGACGGCTATCAGGTCTACCATAAACTTAGCAGGGAGCGTGATGATCTTCCAACCTTTGACCGATTGAAACAGCGACAGCTTATTCTAACCGAAAAAGTTGACGCTTATTTCGCATGGGTAAAACTGAAATACACGCAGGTCTCACACAACAGTACGATTGGGAAAGCATTAGCCTATAGCATCCATCAGGAATCCTATCTCCGCACTTTCCTGAATGATAGCGATGTTCCTATGGATAACAACTATGCAGAACAGGCAATTCGTCCTTTCACCATTGGGCGTAAAAACTTCGTTTTGATCGAGAGTTCAAACGGAGCCCGTGCCAGTGCAATGATCTACAGTATTGTTGAGACTGCAAAAGCCAACTACCTGAATGTTTATCAATACTTCGAGTTACTACTTACCGAGATTCCAAAGCGCATGAATGACACAGATCTAAAATTCATCGATGAACTTCTTCCATGGGCACCACGTGTCCAGGAGACTTGTCCAAGTCGTTTTAAGAAATCTTGATTTTTCAATGTACAAACATATATCAAAATCAGCTTAGCCCTGTAGTAATGCAGGGTTTTGCTTTGTTATGGTACTCGCGATTGAGGACTTACGGTCATAATCGTGACCTCCTTGTAATGAATTTACACCATAGGGTGCATATCTTCATTATAAGGAATTAGAAATAAAATGATTTCCTACTTAACATAATCGCGATTTCCAATAAAACGGAATAGTGATTTCCATACACCGGACAGGCGATGGATTTTCCCCCCGGATTATTCAATTTATGTTTGTCAACCACTCTATAAATTCTCTGACTGCTCCATTCCCTGCATTACGTTTACATACATAATCTGAGATAGCGCATACTTCTTGTATAGCATTTGCCGGACAAGCAATAATCCCACCTGCTTTTTTTACTTCAATCATGCATTGTAAATCAGGAATATCATCACCTATATATGCACAAGATTCTAAAGGATTATCCCTTTCTCCCATTTCTTCCAAGATATATTTTAATTGTTTTTCCTTCTCTTTTATCCCTTGATAACAAGCAGTTATTCCTAATTCATTGCATCTTTTTTCTACAATTTTACTTGTTCTCGCAGTCAAAACAATAGGTCTAATATGATTCTGTGACAAAATATTTTTTATTCCATATCCATCTTTTACATCGAAAACTTTAAATTGCTCCCCTTGATTTCCTATATATAATTTTCCATCCGTTAATGTTCCATCTACATCCATAATTAAATACTTTATATTATTATTCATCGTCTAATCCTTAGTATTTTTTTATAATCTTCGCCGGAATTCCAGCCACAATAACATTACTTTCTTCTATGCTCTTAGTAACTACCGCTCCTGCTGCAATAACAACATGTTCTCCTGTAATTTTTACTCCTGGCAATATAGTTGCTCCCGCACATATCCAATTATTTTTATTTATCCAAATTTCTCTACCTTCAAAATGTTCTCTTATACCTAATGTTTTCCATTTTTCTAATTCATACCCAGAAGCAATTAATCTACATTCCGGTGAAATTGTTACATTGTCCCCTATATTGATAATCCCATAATTTGCATAAAAGTGGGAATTTAGGTTAATATGAACATTCGACCCTATTTTAACGTTTTCTGGATGATATATTAAAACTCCATCACCTAAATAAGACTTATCACCGATAACTAATCCCTTTTTTATTAACCTTCTTTTATAACCTAATTTTTTCATTCTTTGAACTATGATATCAATATTATATACCATATCCGATATTACTTCCTTAACTACCACCTTGCATCCTCCAATTATTTATGAGTCTTAAACCAATCATACTTTATCCATTTTTAATATTCTTAATATTTTTTATCTTATCCCTTATACTTAAACAAATTTTTTCTATATATTTATTAGTTTGTGGTAAAACTATATACTTATATGAAAGCTTATACTCAATGCTATAAATGCCAAATACAATTAATGTTACAATTACTAATATTATGAG
>ERZ1035025.223-NODE-223-length-41578-cov-23.781278_pt1 | contig 41578 bp, 69 predicted proteins | sample MGYA00520619_ERZ1035025 | MGnify/ENA primary metagenome ERZ1035025 (study PRJEB33766, sample SAMN09781742) | gut metagenome | biome: gut microbiome | host: Homo sapiens | place: Madagascar | study: EMG produced TPA metagenomics assembly of the PRJNA485056 data...
CCGCCTCCGTGACCGCCACCGCCGCCACTGCCGAGCATGGTAGGCGTGTTCGGAATGATAGTTGCGTTACTGCCAGAGCCGCCTGCGCCGCCTTTTGCGAGCCATCCTTGACCGGTATGCTCGGGAAGGGAGAAATTCGTCCATTCCAAGCGTCCGGTATTGCCATCTCCTCCCGCGTTGCCCATAGCGGCGCCGCCGCCACCGCCACCGCCAGAAACGCCAATCTGACCGTCGTATTTAGCCGCGCTACCGCTTGCACCCTTGCCGCCTGCGTAGCCGAGGGCGTTTCCTCCGTCTTTGCCTGCGCGAACCTTGCTATCATCGCTTGTATAGTTTGCTTCGCCGCCGTTGCCTCCATCTCCGCCCTTAATGCCATCGTCTCCGGCTTGGGCGTAAAACTGGTTATTGACTGGGTCTGCAAAACCAATATCGGAAGATGAGCCGTTTTCAGAGGATAGCGAGCCGAACTTTGTTTGCACGCCAGACGTACCGGCTACGCTGCCGTCTGCGGAATATACGCCACCTTTGCCGCCTGCACCAATTTGCACTGCGTAATTCGTTCCGGGCGTAACATCCATTTCAACGCTGTAAACCTTTCCGCCCTCGCCACCTACGCCCGCTATGCCGCCTTTGCCGCCTGCGCCGCCGTTGTACACGTTCTTACCATCTTCGCCCTCGCATCCACTTGAACCGCCAGACCCTCCCCCAATCAGCACTACACGAATACTCGTCACATTCTCCGGCACAGCCCACGTTCCATCTTTGGTCAGAACTTCGACCGTGTCGTAATATTCCTGCACACCAATGTCCGGCGGGAAATAATCAATCAGCACGCTTTCCTCTGCTGCAAGTTTACCGGACACCGTAATATCCGCGCTTTCAATGCAGCCGGAGACTGTACCGCCGTAAGGATGCGCAATCTTCACTACATCACCGGGGGTTTCACGTTTAACGGCAATTTTGTAATTGATACGTTCGTTGTGGCTGTAATACTCGGCAAGGCGTTCTGCGACTGCCGTTGCATTTACGAGAGATACGAGCGTTGCGTTCTCTACCTTAACCGTATTGTCGGACTGCGTAACGAGTTCGCGTGTTTTCGGTTTAATCTGCTGCATTACCTGCCGGGTAACGTGCGTGTACTTTTTACCCGTCAGCACGCCCGAACCTGCCGAAACCGTTGCCCAATTTGCACCGCTTGCAAGAATGGAAAAGCCGGATGCCGCAAGGTCGTAGCACGGTTCGTCGAAGGTGATTTTGTCGCCTGCCGACGTTGTTCCCTTGAAAAGCTCTGTCGTTTCCGTTGCGCTCTGCGAATAGGCGTGTTCGGTCACGATTACCTCGGTAACAGGAGTTGCGTAATCAACCGTACCGCTTGCGTAGATTTCGCCTGCGTCGATTGCACTTGCCTCTCCGCTCCACAGACCTTCAATGCGAATTGCACCGTCAAAGTCAACCTTGAACGTTGCACCAATCGCGAAAAGCACCTGCGTGAGGTTTTCACGCCGTGTTGCGATAGGAAGCCAACCGTAGAGCTTGATGTTCTGCAAGTTCGTTTTGACGTAAACTGTCAGCGGAGAACAAATGTCCTCGCAAACCTCTTTTACGGTTTCACCTGTGTAAATGCCGCCATCGTGATACGTTTCGTCAAGCAGACCGACGGTCGAAGTGCAGGCGAAATGATAGGTGTTGATGGATGTTCGACTGATTTTCTGCACGTAGAAAATGCCCATCTGTTCATCATCATGGAAGAAGGTCAAAGGCGTGTTGCGGATGAAATCGGTGAGGGTGGTATCATTGCTGTCGATGTCAAAGCCGAATGTGTCAATTTCCTGCGACGCAGCAATCAGGGAACGCGCTTGATACAAGTTCCCCGATGTAACGTCTGTCGCCGAAAATTCTTTGTCCAGGTAAATGATTTTGTTTGTTCCCATGTGTCACGTCCTCTGCGGTGCCATCGCGATAAACTGGAAGGTCAGACCGTTCCAGTACGACTCTTTGTCTGTCTTTACGATAAGATTGTCCTGTCCAGAGGTTACGTAGGCGTTAAACGTGAGCGTTTTCTGCCCGTAAGGTAAAACTACCTTGTGGCTGTCCTCCGGTGCGCTCAGGACTTCATACAGCGCGTCGTAGTCGGCATATTTACCGACTACGGGCCGAATTGTCATCTCATAGTTATAAAACGTGCCGATAATATCGCGTATCATGCGGCCACTTAAAGCACGTTCCGCGTTCTCGCCATCAAGTACTTGAAAACTGCGCTTCAAGCCGGTGACAAAAACGTTATAGTTTTTTCCGTCTACAGAAAGTAACATTTATGCACCACCTGTCACAAGATTTACGCCGCGTCGGCGTGTTTCGCTGCTGTTATACGCATTGGTAATGCGCGCGAACTTCGTACCGTCAATATACAGATTGATCGGCGCGTTGTTATTGCCCGTACCGCCGCGCGCGTCCAGAGCTTTATTGAAAGCGTCGATCATGGTAGACAACGGAGTTTCGACGTTCACGCCGCTCTTCTGGTCGCCCAGCAGCGCAAGAAACTGATTGTTCGGCGAGATTACCGCGCCGTTTGCCAGTGCCGGAACGTTCAGCGTCGGCATAGAGGCGTTAAGCGCAAAGGTGCTTGTTCCAGAGAACGCGCCGATAAGCGAGGAAATGCCGCTGCCGATACCGTTGCCGACCTTTCCAATGAGGCCAATAACATATGCGAGCGCGTCGCCAAGCGCGGTAATCGCCTGCGTTGCGAGCTCGATTGCACCGATTACCGCAGAGCCGATAAAGCTGATGATCGGCTTTACAACCGCCCAAATCTGCTGTAATACGGGGGCGAGCGCTTCGCATACCTTTGCAATGGCCTGCAATGCCGCCGTGAGCAGGTCGAGCACCGCCGGGGCAGCCTTTTCGATAGTCCACTTGCCGAGCGGCAGGAGGACGTTCTCATACGCCCACGACAGGCCGTTCATGATAATATCTACAAGCGGTTCAATTGCCGCCCACAGGTTGCGGAACGCCGTCATTAGCGGTTCAAAGTTGAGTCCGCTTGCCCAGTTCGCCGTGGCCTGCGACATTCTGTCAATGCCTGCAAGCACATCGTCAATGATTTTAAGGATGCTTGTCCAAATCGCGACGCCGTTACCGTTGTACTCCCATGCGGATTGCAGGTTTTCGGCAATGGACTTAATCGCGGTGATAATGTTCGTGATGATCGAGAGGATGTGCGCAAAGATACTTTGTCCCAGTCCACCCTGCGTCCACGCCGTGATAAACGCTTGTCCGATGGAGTTAACAAGGTTTACGACCGCCGTAATCATCTGCATCAGCGCGCTTAACAGTCGCTCGCCTGCATTGCCGTCGTTCCACGCAGCGATAAAAGCCTGTCCGATTGCCGTAACAGCTTGAACAACGGTGTTGATGAGGTTCATAATGCTTTGCAGCATTTGCTCTCCTACGTTGCCGGTATTCCATGCGTTCGTAAACGCGGTTGCAATCGAGGCAATCAGCTCGAGTATCATTTGCAGCAGGAATTGCAGATTGTTCAGTGTTTCAACGCCCGTTCCATTGTTCCAGGCGTTCATAAACGACCGACCGATAGACGTTACCATGTCTCTCAGCGCAGAAAGAGCTTTCTTTGCGCTGTCAATGGTCTGCTGTCCGTACTGCGCCCACGATTCCTGAAACGTTTTCCAGAAATCCGTGAGCCACTGCGGCATCTGGTTTTCCGCCGCAGAAAAGTCAGTATCAAACTTCGGCTTGCTCGGGTCATCGGTCTTGTTCGAGTCCTCGGTCTTGTTCGTGAGCTTCTGCACTGTATCAAACGACGCAAGAGCCTTTTCAGCTTTCTTTGTCGCCTTTGTGGTGTCGTTTGTTGCGTCTACCTGTTCCTCAAGCGCTTTAGCGTTGTCCTGCGCTTTCTGCGCCGTCGTTCCGAACACCGAGGCGGTAAACTGTGCCATCTGCGCCGTTACCTGTGCAAGCGCCTGCATCAGTTTGTTCAGCCATGGCAAAATCGCCTCGTAGATCGGCTGAAAAGCCGTTAACAGATTGCTTTTTACTTGACCGAAAGACTTTGCAAACGTCTTGCTGGCAAGAAGTGCGCTCCCCAGACGGTTTGTCAATGCCGTCAGTGCTTTGGAAATCAAATTGAAAAAGAGCGCACCGGCAACAATGGATTTCAGACGAGTACCGAAAGAATGAACGACGTTACCTGCCTTTTTCATCGAATTCGCCGAGGACTTGCCGAAACTCGAAAACTTTGCTTTGAGCTTGTCTACAGCCTTGCCGAGGGCGTTTCCGATGGAGTCTTTGAGCATGCCGAACGTTGTTTTAACGCCGCTCCCCAGTTCAGAAAGCACGCGCTTAACCTTCGCAAATTTCGAGGTTGTCTGATTTGCGAAATCGCCCATTGCAGCTTTGGCCTGCGCAAACCCTGCCTGCATGGTCTCAAGTTTCGCCTGCTCATTGCTGAGACTGGATGCGATGTTCTGCCCTTCGGGGCTCATACGCGACGCTTCGGAAGCCTCTGCAAGTTGCTGCTTGAGCATTGCCGCCTTGTCGTCTGCGTTTCGCAGCGCTTCGGCGAGCTTGTCGGACTCAGCTACAAGGTTGTTCAGTTTTTGCGCCGACTCCGAGAATTCCTCCTGCGGAATTTCGCCCGTTGCCGCCTGCTTGAGTTTTGTATTATAGTCAGCCTGTGCCTTGACGATTTCCGCGTTGACTTCCTCAAGTCGCCCGGATAACCGTTCTGCCTCTTTGGATGTAGCGGCAAGGTCGGCTTTCATCTTCAAGCCTTTCGTACCGCCAGCGGCGACCTTTTCCCACTGCGCGGCGAGCTTGTTCACCTTCGCGGTCTGCTTGTCGATGGCGGCTGACTGCTTTTCAATGTCTTTCGACATCTGTTCAAGCTGTTTCTTTGCCTGCTCGTCACTGATTGTTGCTTCAATTCGGATAGAGCCGTCCGCCATTTATTCACCGCCTTTCTATTTGATCTGCGCCCAGAATGCGTCTACTACTTCCTTCTCTTCCTCAGAAAGTGCAGGCGTGGGCGTAAGATTACGTTTGAGTCGTTCGTAGTCCTGCCGCTGCTTGCCCTTCATCTTGCTTGTGTCCGTGCCTCTGATCTGGATTGCATGAGAGATAGCAGAGTCCTCGTCAAGGCTTTCCATCATCGCCATAAATTCAAACCAGTGCAAATTGATCTTGTGCAGTTCAATCCCGAACGTTTGCCGGAACGACGCATACAGCCGTGCGGCGTCATAGTCGAACCACAGCAGCCGTTTGCCGCCTGGTTCGATTCCTTTGTCGTCACCGCATTGAATGAACCACTGTAGGCCTTCTATAGCCACGTCAAGGGGCGGCATCCCTGCTCCGAAAAGCAGGGACAGTGCCACCATTACGCGGTCATTCTCGTTCAGCTCCGGGTCATCGAGCGCAAGGGAAATCTGAATGCCGATGCGGTAATCCGTGCGGATGAGATAGCCCTTGTAATCGCTCGGCAGGCGGTCGAGCAGCATGTTAAACACTGCCGACACGCTCCGAACTGTACTTGTTCATGTTCGCTACGCGCTTCTGTGCGTGCGCGTCTACGATCGGGACGAGCTGAGAGAAAAAGTCTAAGAACTGGTCAGAGGACGGAAGCACCGCGCCGAAAACCTTCTTGCAGGTATTCTCACCGATGAGCGCGTCCGTTTTGTCGCGAATTTCCTTGTCAAATTCAACAACGGCGTCAATCGCGCCCATAACGTCGTCGTCCTTTGCGGAAATGGCATCTGCCTTATCCTTGAGCTCGTTCAGCAGTTTGAAAAAGCCCTGAATAAAGCTGTCGTCCGAGAGGGGAAGCGAAATTGTTTCCCCTGCATCGTTTACCTCGATGATCTTAACGCCACTGTTTACGCGGATACTTTCCATTTCTTATTTCCTCCTTAAACTGCTACGTCAGCAGTGAATACCGGCGCGCCATCGGTGATCTTTACGGTACCGGGGATGGGGTCGCCGACATAGTTGATCGTGAATTCCTGCGTCGGGGTTGCGTCACCATCGCCACCGTAGCTGTCGAGTTGAATAGCGACCTCCTGCACCTCTGCAACGTAAGTTGCGCTGGCGCCCTCGCCGGTAACGTCCCACAGGTCGACATTCAGCATCCATGCGTGCGCATCGGCCAGAATTGCGCGTGCGCGGCGCTTCTTGGTGATGAACGTGTACACCGGGTCGCCCTTTGTGCACTGCTGCGATACGGACATATTCGGCTGATAGCCGGTCAGCTCCGTAGTCGCAGAGGACGAAATAATATCCTGCTCAGTCTCGGTCTGTGCGCCGAAATCAATAGCAGCACTCGTTACGTTCTTGCCTACGCGCGCCCAATTTGCGGCGGAATACTCGCCCATCTTGTCGGAAGTATCCAGAAAGTGTGCGATAAGGGAACGTTTTACCTTTTCAGTAGTTGCCATTTGTTACACCTCTACTTCATATTTCATGGTCATGAGAATTTGATAATCCTCGGTTAAATCTTCATAGCGTGCTACAAGAGCCGCCGGAGTAATACGCTCGACATCCGTTACCGTCATGCCCTCCCCCAGTTCGGGGGGGTGTTCTTCTGCCCATGCGCCCACTTCATTCAGCAGCGTTTCCACATCGAGACGTTCGCCGCTGCTTGTCGGCAGAGCACGGTACATAATGCCGAATTGGTATTGCGCGGAATAACTTCCATCCACGTACTGAGCTGTTTTGAAAGCGCCTGAAACAGATGTGAGCATCATTCCAGAGCGTTCAGGGGGAAGATATTCAAACTCGATATCAGGGACATGCCCTTGTAGCCATAAAAGAACGGCGCGTGAGACTGTATCTCGCTCACGCACCGTTAATACATTTACCTTTTCAGACATCGCTCAGTATCTTTCGCACTCCTTCCCTCCAGTGTTCCTCGTTCACCGCGCGGCTTGCCTCAAACCAGTGCGATTGTGCGTGTTTGTGCATCGCCTTACTGTATTTAAGGTCGCGCTCGGTCAACACCTTACGCACGCCCTTAGGCGCGAACGTGCTTCCTGTAGCCGGGTCAATCATCACCTTGCCGTAATACTGAAAACGTGCATACGGCGAGGCATACACGATGGTATGCCCATGCCGCTGTACGTTCATCGCCAGTACACCGGTTCGCGCCGGAACAAACGGGTCGGTATCCTTGATGATCTCCTCAACAAGCCACGTGTTCGCCTTTTCCACGCGCCTATCAAGCACGTTGTTGGGCAGGTGCAGCTTCATAGAGTAGCGTATCATCGGCCGCCCACCTCCAAATGCTGCAATCCGCCGTAATCATACAGAGAGACGCTTGTAACGCGGTATGTCTCGTACTTCTCACGGCATTTCTGGTAACTGCCTGCATCCGGCACATCGCCGCACGCAAAATAGTCCTTTTCAGGGCTGATGATCTGCGTAAACGGTAAAGGGATATGCAGCGTTACACTGTCTGCGCTGTTCTGTGCGGTTTTCGTTACGCTCGTGCCTCTGGCGCTTTCAAGCAAAACGCCCGTCAGAACAGTTCGGCCAGACGGCTGAAACAACGTTACAGTGTGGGGCAGTCGCATTCGCAGCACCTCCCACCTCGGTACAGCGTTCCGGTATTTGCAAGATACATTTCCGCAGCCGCTTTGAGCTGTGCCTTTGCCTCCTGCATTGCCTCCGTGCCGCTGCGATAGCTTACAGACCAAGAGCCAACGCTCTCGCTCTGTTTCTCCTGCTCGGCAGATGCCGCGCGAGTTTGGAGCGTATCAATCACTTGATACTGCTCCGCGACCGCACAGCACGCCATCTTTGCAGGCTCGCTATCGTCAATTCTTCCGCGCGTAAGATAGGTAAGATATGCTACAGCGCGGCTTTCAAGGCGCGGAAACTCATCCTCGGCAATCTGGTTGCCGAGGTACGTATCCTTGTAATATGCATAATCTACCATTTGTGTTTGCTCCTTACGAAAGGGTTACGGATGCGGTGCCGCTCTTGCTTGCGTCCTGCTTCGACTCAGCAGTTACCGTGAGGCTCGATGCAGTCTCCGCCTTGTCAACGGTCAGCAGGCCGTCTTCGGTGATCTTGGTGTTAGCCTTTGCGCCGCCGGAAACACTCCACGATACGCTGTCGGAAACAATGCCGTTGCCGGTTACAGCCGCAGTAAACAGCTTGGAACCGCCCGCCGCAAGGCTTGCAGTCGCCGGAGTTACCTTTACAGTGGAAACAGTGCCGCCGTTGCCGTAAACGGAGAACGGGAACGGGTTTTCCATGTCCGCATTAAATGCAGTTACCGGGTTTGCGATCTCCCAGCCGAGGCGCATAACCGCGCGCAGCGCAACCATGTCGTTCTGCATGAGGTTGTACTGGATTGCCTTGGTAGACGGATCCTGAATAACGCCCTCGGTGAAGATCTTGAACGTGATGTCCTGACGGATGGCGTAAACGAGCTGCGACCAGTCGCCGACAATCATCTTTGCGAGCGTCGGGTCAAACGCGCCGTTGTTCGGGAAATACATATCCATGCCGTCCAGAGCGTAGCGAGACGCGCCTTGCATGTCAGTCTTAAAGATCGGCTGACCGGTGGCATCTACCAGACCGCGCAGCTTGCCGCGCATCTGTACGGCGGATACAACGCCGTTCGGGCTGTAGCCGTCCAGTTCAACCTTTGCGATCAGGCCGTTCTCGCCCATGATGTCGCCGAAAGTGTCGGTAGAGGTCGGAACGCCGTTGCCTGCTGCAATCGCAGACGGGACAACGCCATCACGCCACGTGGTCGGCTTGTCAGCGCCGAACAGGATTGCGGCGTCAATCTTCTTGCCGAACGCCTCGACCAGACGCGGACGAACTTCACCCCAGATGTCGTAATCCGCATCATCCAGAACTGCCTCCGGGATGGGGACGATTACCGCGATTTCCTCGGCGTAAATCTTCTTCTTGTCCCATGCCATCTTGGTGGTCTGCTTGTACGCTGCGGAGTCAGCCGCGCCAGTGCCGGAAACCTCGCCGTTTACCCAGTAAGCGGTCGGCAGCATATCCAGAACGTTCATGGTCTGGGTCTTGCTGGTCATGTTCGGCAGGCGACGAGCCATACGCAGCACTGCCGACTCTGCAACAGCGCCCTGAAGGATTTCACGAGTTACCGGCTCCGGGATGAGGCCGGAAAGGGAATTGCGGTCAATTACGTTATTTGCCATTGTTAAAAGCTCCTTTTCTTACTTGATTGCCCCACGAATAAGCGCGTTCATCGCTGCATTGGGGGCGTTTTTCTGGTTGCCATCGCCAACAGGCGCAGTCCAATCAAACGAGGTTCGCGGCCGACGTTCCTGCGCGATTGCATCCACAGCCTGTTCAAAGGTGGTCTTGTCATCTACCATCTTCGCGGCCTTGAACGCGATAAACTCCGCTTCGTCGCCGGTGAAACCCTTCGACGAAACGTATCTTTCGTGCTCGAGCTGTTCGATCTTCGCGTTCGCCGCCGAAAGGTTGCTTACTGCGGCGTCGCGCTCCTTGGTGATGTTGTTCATTCTGTCCTGCTCGGTCTGCTGGCTGTCTTTCCACGTGCGGAATGCGGTCAGCTCTTCCTCGCTGGGCATTTTCTTCCGTTCACGGTCAAGGCGAGACTGGATCATCTTGTCTACATCTGCCTGCGTAAACGTCTTTTCCTGCTGTGCAGCAGTGTTGTTTTCCGCGCCCGGCGCGTTGGTGTTGGTAGCGTTGTTTTCCATTGTGGTCTCCTTGTTTAACGTCCTGTCGGACAATTTGGCAATAAAAAAGCACCGTGTTTCCACGATGCCAATTATTCAATTACTTTCATGCGGTTGGTCTGCGTCGGCAGGCTCGCCGCCCGGCTGAATTCGCGATATTCTTTCTTCAATCGGCGAATGCGGATGCCTGTTTGCTCTTCCTTACCCGTCATTCCTGCGGCGTTGTACGCGGCTCTGCGGCGCTCCAGTTTGCGCACTGTGCGTTCCATCTTGCGTTGCATTTGCGTTGCTTCATAGGCGCTGTACGTGCGTCCCTCGAACTCCACAGGAGGTGGGTCGATGTTCGCAAGCTCGTCGTCTGTGTAGACGCGCTCAGAAACGCCCTCTAAAAACGCATGCCGATGATGCCTACAGTTAGCGCCCTCCAGACCGTCAACAGCACCCAATCCACAAACCTTGTAAATATTCGGGTATTTGCTGCCGTCTTTCGTGCTGTAAACCTTGCCTTGCCATGCCTTGTGGTTCTTCCATCCTGTGCCTTTATCACGCGCGCCGCGATGGGCGGTGATTTCGTACAGGTCAGTTTCCAGTGTTTCCGCAGCTGTTTCTGTGTATTTCGAGGTGAGCTGATTTAGCCCCGTGAAAATAGCTCTGCGCGCTGCAACGTCTGCACGGTCTCTATGCCCTGTCGCATAGTCGATCGTGTATATGCCGCTGTCTGCCAGCTCTCTAACTGCATCCTCAAGTGACTGCTGCAACGTAAACGCGCCGGACTGCATTTTCACTTCTGCTTTGTCAAGGGCGGCTTGATACGCCTTTGCAATCGACTGAAATGTAACCTTTCCGTTTGTTTGCAGTGCAAAACCGAGAGAGCGTGTAATGTTGCGGTATCCGTCAAGCGTCTGTGACTGTATCTGCGCAATATCCGCAGCCGTCATCCAGAAAAGCGGTTCAGCAATGCTCGCCTTGCTTGCAAGCTCGTTGTAATACTTCTGGTTGTATTCAACAACACGGTCAAGTGCTTCCTGCACCTGAGGCAGTGTTTCCTTGCTGTGCTTCGCTATCATTTTCTCGATGGTCTCCATGTCGAGGCCTTGCGCACGCAGAGCGCGGATATTGTTCATGGCAGCCTCGTTCAGTTCGCCGGTCAGCTTAAAGCGTGAACATATCTCGCGCAAGATGTCCTTTTCGAGCTCTCGCATTGCAATCGCAATCGGTTCGGGCGCTGCGTCGAGGTATTCCGGTGTGATTGGATACTTCATTCAATCTCATCTTCCCCCTCGTCTGTCATATCCTGCGCTTTAGGCAGCATTTTCTTCGCCGTCTCATCATCTTCATTGAGCCACTTAGCGCGGAATTCCCAGTCGTTCATTATGCCTGCGTTAAGCAGTTGCATGTCTCGCGTGAAGTCCGTGCCCTTATCCTCGATGATGCTGTCATCAAAGTCAATGCTGATTTCCACATCCTCGTTCAGCCCGGCGTTCATCGCGTCATTTCCGAGCCGCAGAATAATGCGACACAGCTCCACAAGTGCCTGCTCAAGGATGATTTCATGCTTCTTGATCGTGCGGAACATGGTGCTGTTTTCGCTGATTACCTGCGTGGCGGTTGCAACGCTTGCGCCGTCGAAGTGATAATAGCTCGCGCCGAAACCTGTCTTGGTTGACAGTAGGTTCAGCTGATCTTGAATGCCTCGGTTGTGCTCGCCGGTTCTCAGCGTCATATCAATCGGCTGAATGATATTGCCGTCCTGCGTGTCCTCCGGCAGTACATAATACGCCAGTTCATCCGGGTCAAACACCGGCTCGCCGTCAAGATACTGCGTTGCAGCAGGCTTTACCATAATGCGCTTTTTGCCGAGCAGAAACTCGTTTACATAGCTGTCGTATGCGATATCAACGCCTTTCAGAACGTCAATCGCGTTTGCATAGACCGGAATGCCGAGCGGAATGTAATAATCAAAGTTGTTCGCGATGTTCAAACGATCAATCACAAACTGCCGCTTGTTCGAACCGGTATGCACAACGGGTGGAATTTTTTCAAACCCCGGCACGCTTGCAAGGCTTTCTTCAGACAAACTTTCATTTGTGATTTTGAAAATGCGGTTTTCGATGTCGTAAAAGCCGTTTTCATTTCGCTTGTGGATTTGCAAATAGCAGTAATCCTCGCCTTTCACGGTGGTTCTGCTGTCGAACGCGCATTCCATAATAACGCCGTTCTGCCATGCCAGAGGGAAAATGTGTTCTACAGTCACGTAATCAATCTGAATGCCGTTTGCTGCGCCCACAATAGGCTGTCCGCCGTCCGACACTGCACCGACAACACGCGGAATGTATGCGACCGTACCCAGTGCAGACTTCATTTCCTGCATCTCGTTCGCCTTTACCTCGAAGTTGTTCTCTTCAAAGATGCGGTCGACGAACGCCTGTTCTTTCTCGCCCTCCAAGGTGATATTTACCTTTTCGTTCATGAGCAGGTTCGCCCAGTCCTCGGCTAACTTCTTCGCCATACCGAGCGTATATCGCTTGCAATGCACGGTTCTGCCGCAGTTCCGCACCTTGTAATGGTGGAATGACTTCACATCACCCACATACCAGCTGCGCCACTCCGCAACCTTACCGTAAAACTCGGGGGCGATTGTGTTATAGCCGAGCTCTTTCAGTTTTTCAATGATCGTCAAGCAATCACTCCCATTCTTCTGTAAACGCGCTCAAGGGCGTATCTCGTGGCGTCAATCAGATGGTTCTTTTCATCTGGATATCCGCTGATGATCTCGCCATCCTTGTCGCGCTCATACTCATAGTTCACAAACTCATCATAGGCGTGCGGCGTTCGCTTGCGGTCGATGACAAGTGTCCTGCGCTGTAGCCACTTCATGCCGTACTCGACACTGCCGGGACCCTTCACGGCCTCTTTGGCAGGCAGTCGCATAGCGCGGTAGTCTGCAACGCTTTTTGGCTCTGCACTGTCGCAGGTGATAAACGTATCATTATAGCCGCGCTCCATGATAATGCCGGCACTTTCCTCGTTACTCAGCTTGTTTTTGTATATCTCATCGATAAAATACACCGTCTCCCGCGCCCTGTCGTAGTGGACGCGGATAAAAGCGAACGGGTCGGGGAACCATCCCCAGTCAGCGCCTTGATAGATATGATCGAACGTTGCCACCTCATCATCTGTGATTTCTCGCAGTTCAATGTTTTCAAAGACGTTGCCGCCCGTGCCGACTGGAATGCCGAGGTATTCATGCTGATACGCTCGCTCGTTCGTCAGTTTTAGGTGCTCCGCCTCATAAATAAACTGATCGCCCAACCACTCGCGCGGCGCTTCAAGGTACGTGCTGCGGTGGCAGAGACGGTCAGGGCGTTCTTCTAAACTATCCTTGTTCGCCCAGTTGTCGCGGCTGATCGGAGGGTTATAACTCTCAAAGTTCCAATACTTATCACCGCCGCGCATTGTAGACTGCAAGATCGTTCGGATTTCCGCGCGTCCTGAGAACTGGTCTTTCTCCTCGAAATGCGTAACAGCAATATAACCAAACGGAACCTTGATTGACTTGATCTTCATCGGGTCATCAGCGCCGCGAAACATGATTTTCTGTCCGGTCGGGCGATATATCAGCTCCATCGGCGATACCTTCGCGTCCCAGTAGTCAGCCATGCCCAGCTCACCAATTGCCCATACATACTGTGCGTATACACTATCGCGGATGGTGTTTGCAACCTTGCGTAACACAAGCGCATGCGTTCCGGGGTTGTGGATAAGCAGCAGCGGAACGACAATCGACACAAACGACGATTTCAGCGAGCCACGGCCGCCGCTCTCATCGTAATGCGTGTGCCCATGTGCAAACACATCGTGCGCAACGGCGTAAAATGCCGGTCCGATGATCTGCGAGAGCTTCAACTCAGACATCGATAATCACCTTCACGCCTTCGCTTTCGATCTTTTCCTCTACTGTGTCGCGCTGTCCGAGGTACTGCTTGCCCAACCAGATAAGCATCTGGATGTTACCGCCACGGGCAGCGTTAAACTGCCAGTGTCGCAGGCTCAGCTTCATTTCTGCAACGCCTTTATAATAAGCCTCGGTTACTTCCTTGCGATTGTGGAACGTCGCACGCGAAAAACCGAGCGCCTTTGAAATTTCTTCTTGCGTATTGCCCTCGCTTGCAAGCTCCTGCACAGCGTCAAGGTCAATAGCTTTCTTCGGTCTGCCTCTAGGCATCTTCTAACCTCCTTTCCTCAAAAGAAAAGCACCGGGCAAAACCTCGGTGCTTTATCTGTTGAGTTGTATTTGTTTAGGTCGAGGACGAGCGAGCGCCACGAGCGCCAGCCGCACGACGACCAACCGCTACGCTACGGCGACGATTGCCAACGCGACCACGGTTCGCAAGTCTACTACTGCCATAACCACTGCCCATTCCTTACACCTCCTTTCGGGTATGAAAAAGAGCCATCCCGAAAGACAGCCCTTTTCGTCTTTTTTACTCATCTATGAGCCTGCTCAAGTAATCTTTTGAGCCTTTACCGATACGAGCGAACTTCAAATCCTCGGTTTTAACCGGTCTTTTCACCGCTCGCGCGAATTCTTTTCCTTCGATATACTTCAAATCGCCGTCAAACTCCAGAGATTCCAAAAATTCCTCTTTCTGTGCACGGCTGGTAAAGCAAATGCAGCACCAGTATTCCGTATCGCACATATCACGGAATCGCTTGTTCTCAGCGCCCATGCGCTCACGGAAACTCTTTTCTACGCCCCCCAGCTCATCGAGGCACTCGCTTTCAAGCTGTTCTAATTCGATGTGATCGTCCTTTTCTTCTTTCTTCGGCTTATCGTCATTCCAGTATCCCATTACTTTTCGCCCCTCCTAAACAGTTCCAGTTCAGCCAGCGGAAACCACGTCAGAATCTTTTCGTAGTCTCTCGGGAAGTTCTCCTTGATCGGCTTCAAGAACCGATAATCAATACCATCGAACGTTCTGCCGAACAGCTTATAGTCTACCGGCAGGCGAACACCGCTTGCATCAAATTCGCGCAGCAGGTCGGCCTTTACCCAGTCAAAAACCGGGTAGAACCGCTTTGCATTGTGGTTGATCGCTCCATGCGTTTTCATCGCGATACGCCGCATAGGACTATCTGCCATTCTAACGCCGGTCGCAGTGTATACGCATTCCGGCAGGCGCTTGCATTCGCGGATGATCTCGCCAATTTCGGCATCATCATATTCTTCGCCGGGCAAATCCAGCGCCTCGATCTTGGTTACATGCTCCGGCGATTGGAATACCAGATTACGCAGCATGCGGTACAGAGACCGGTGCGGCAGTCTGTAAATGTGAGTGCCGAAAAAATCCTCATAGTATGCGAGGCTGTTTTCGACGAATTCCAGACCCGGCACAGTGTAACAATAATACGGGATTACATGCTTGAAATACTTTCTAAGCTGCAACCACGCTGCAATGCTGTCCTTACCTGTGGAAAATGCTAAGATCGCGGTATCGCATTCCTCTGCCATAGTACGGCAAAGGCTCTCTCCGCTGCTTGCATCTACTCTGTCATACACTACGCTTTGTCCTCCTCTTTGTCTCGCGCCATCTGGCAATCAATCGCACGGGCGATAAAGCCATTCACGCTTTCGCTCCGGCCTTCCACATGGGATTTGATTTCTTCTTTCTTGCCTTTCGGCAGGGTCAAATTAACCCGGTCATAAGCCTTGTTGATGTACTTATTGGTTGCTTTCTGCTGTGCCTTGCTGGATGGCATATAACAGCACCTCCTAACGATAGCTATTATACGCCTCAGATATGTTTGTGTAAATATACATAACCCACAAATATACTTGCGCAAATATAGTCATTTTACCTATTGCTATACTTGCGCAAATATATTATACTATAGTCACAGTAAAGGAAAACACCGAAAACAAAATGGAGGAACACACCATGAGCACCATCAAACGCACCGAGTACACCCACAACGGCCGCCGCGTCATCCTCGGCGCCTGCGAGCTTGCCGCGAACCGTTACGAAACTATGCTCATGTATCCCAACGGCCAGGAGATCACCTACCGCACGGCAAGCACCGAGGCGGACGCACTCCGCGACTTTGAGGTCATCCTTGCAGCTTATCCCGCAGACAAAAAGCCCGAAGCGCCCAAGCCGCTTACCGGCAAGTACGCCAAGCTCCGCGACGATCTGCGCAAGGTGTACGAGATCGGCAAAGCCGCAGCCGCACAGGTTGATGACGGCGGCACCTGTAATTTCGATGCGCCCTCAATCTCGCTCCCGCGCTGGCAGTCCGCCAAGGTCAAGCAGGCTTGCAAGGAGGCCGGATGCGGCTGCTTTGAGTGGAAGAGCTTTGGCCGCCGCTGGATCATCAGCTTCCGCATCGCCGGTCAGGCGTACAAGCGCGAGACCGCAGCCGAGGCCATGACCAAGGCGCTTGCGGGTATGGGCTATGATGCCCTTACCTACTGCGCTATTGACTAACCCCCCTCGACAAACCGCCCAATCTGCGGTACAATAACAACAACCACCCGCCCCGGAGGAACGAAGGCAGAAAGGAAAAGATCATGAAAACCGCACAGAAAGCCGTACATTTTATCCAGCACGCGGGGACATCCTCCTTCGGAAACTTCCCCATTCCCGAGGGTTTCGGCTTGTACTTCACCAAGTACAACCCGGAGACCGGCGAGGGCCACGGTTGGTATGGTACAGCCACGGAAAAGGCGTACCATTTCGAGCGAAAGATCATCGGCGGCACACTCATGCAGCACGAATGCGGCTATGGCCGCGGCTGCTTTTACAACGAGTGGAAGGATGCGTCGTGGGGTGTGTAAGGCTCTATGCGCTTATGATAACCGCTAAGCAACATCTAAGCAACATCTAAGCAACATCTAAGCAAAAGCACCTTCCCGAAGCCATCCCGGGGAGGTGCTTTTACTATGACAATTGGAGGTGCAGCCACACGGAATCGCACCGCGTATCAACTTTTGGCTGCATGTATACCCCTTTCGGGGTATGTGCGCGTATCGCTGCGCCTTGCGTCCGGCTTTACGGACGGTTTCCCGGCTTGCGCTCAGGGGCTGCTACAAAATAGGACGTTCGAATTTTGACCCCCTCGCGCGCAGTTATCGGCCTGCAAACCGGCGGACTTTCACCGCAGGGCGCTACCCCATTGCAGGGAATTACTCCCTGATACACGTGCTGCTGCGCTGTGTACTGACGCTTTGGCCCTGCGCAAGGCCTGCCGGGCAGTCCGGCGAAGTTCGCAAACAGATGCCCGTCTTTCCGAGCCGCCAGAATAGGTGTCGGCGCGCTGTTCCGTAAGCTGCGCCTTGCTCGTCTTTTTCGAGCTGTCAGATTATGGGCAGCCGTTCGGCTGTCTTTTTTTGCCCCGCCGCCCTCATGCAGGCTTTGGAGCATGTGCGGCATCTCTGCCGCGTTCCCTTGAACTGTATTCCCGGAAGTCAAAGGGCCCGGCGCGCCCTCGTGCAGACGCGGCGGACAGATCGAGGCGGTTTCCCGCCTCATTAGGGAATGCCTTGGGCGAAAGGAAGTGTGAGCCCCTCCGGCCTCGTGCAGCCTTTGGAGCGTGTCCCCCGCCGAAGCAGGGGAGAGAATTAGGAGGACATAACCGGAATTTATCAACCCGTGAATGCCGTGGTTTTGCTCCCTTGGAGCTCTTCCACGATATCAGTATATCACATTATTGCGTATTGCGGGGTATTAACTTATCCACAGCATTCAGTGCCATTCTATGCATATAGCCTTTCACGTGCGCCTCGCTGTAATGCAGCCGCCGCGCTGCCTGTGCCCACGTTGCGCCGTTCACGTAACGTTCAAGCAATAGCGTTTGCAGCTCATTATCCCGCATTTCGCCCAGTACGCGCACGATCTCGCCGTATATCTCCGCAAGCTCGTTTTCTTTCTCTGCGATCTTCTCGCCCAGTTCGATGTAGGGGTCTGCCTTGTTCCCCGTGCTCCCTTTTCCGCCCGGCGTATCCCTTACCGGTGCGGTTGCGCCCGTTGCCCGTGCATAGGCGCGTTTCCGCGCCTCCTGCAAGGCTGTAATCGTTTTTTCCAGTGCGCGCCCGCGCATCAGCCATTCTTTCGCTGTCATCGGCTTGTAATCTCCTCGGTGCTTCCGTCGTGTTTGAAAGCTATCCGTCTGCGGTAGCTTTCTGTTCTTTTTGTGCACCTTTCGCCCGGCTCGCATCCCCTTGAATGCCGGTTAACCAATGCGTAGTGGCACGCCCACAGCTTCAGATTTTTATAGTTGCCGAGCGTCCGCCAGTAAGCGCAGTTCCGGCACGGCATATCGCCATAATAAGTAACGCCGGACCTTGTCGCTGTATTTTTAGTCATGCGATGTCACCGTAACCGGAATGATCATCTCCGGCAGGAAATTCACCTCGTAGTGGAACTTGTCCACGTAAGCGCCGCTGACGTCCTCCACAACGTAAATCGTCCAGTCGTTGAGGTACACAAGGTGTTTCTTGTAAACGCCCTGCCCGGTCTCGACAGTCACCTCCAGCTCGTTCTCGCTGTTGTTCGAGATGGCGAAGTTGCCGATCAGCTCAAACACCGGCTTGTCCGTACGCGCGTTGATGACTTCCAGACGGCGCGTGACGTTGAAATTGTCCGCCTCCTTCGAGATGTTGTACGCAACGCGCTCGCTCTCCCTGCAGGCCGACAGACTACACATCATAGCACCGCATAGCAGTGCCGCCATGATTTTCTTTTTCATTTTTGTTCCTCCGTGTATTTTCTCATAATTTGAACCGCCACGCGGCAGGCCTCGTCGCAGGCGACCAGCACCTTCTCTTTGCCGCGCAGTCCGCCATAGTATTCGATCTCTCCTAACGCCTCGGCCGAGGTTGCCGGGTCGAGGATGCGGATTGCTTGGTTAATCGTCACAGTTCCACTCCTTCCACAAATGCGCCGACTTCTAGATCGTGCAGGTACTCGCCCATGTGCTTTTTCTGCTGCTTTAACAGCTCGATCGAGCACTTCGGCGTATACTCAAGCACGCCCGCCTCGTACTTGGTAACCATCCAGTGCAGCCTCTCGTACCGGTCCTTCGTCTCGCGGTACTCGCGCCTCATGCGCTCCTGCCACGTGTCCGGCTCGCACGGGTCTTTTCCCTCTTCCATCTTCTCCGCCAGCCGCAGCGCGTCCCTGCACAGCATGCCGAAAACCTGCACGTCAAAGCCTTCTATGTCAATGCCCTCGCCTGTGTTCCGCGCAAGCGCATCCGCATATCCGATAGCCTCATTGATGGTCATTTTCGTCCACCCTCTCGTACGTTTTCTCGAACACATCCGGCTTGCAGGGGTAGTATTCGCCTTTTACGCCCTTAATGATGTAATCACCAGTTGACGCTTCCATAAATCCTTCTAATGTTTCAATACCTAATTTGTAAGACATTACGTTGCCTAAACCTAAATCCGAAGTTGCAAATTTTGCATAGTTTCCACAGAAATTATAGATTTCTTCGCCGTTATCGCCTGTCCACTGAACAGCTTCAATTACAACAGGTTTTTTTCGGTACTTCATTCCGTTACTCCCTCACATTCCGCCCCGCAAGCCGCATAGCCCGCAAGATCAATCCAATTATCAGCCTTTCCGCCGCCGCGCGCAATACGTGCAATCTTGAGCAACGCCATCATTACAGCAACGTCCTTCTCATCTACGATCATATTTCCGTATTTGCCTACGCTTATCCGGTCGAGGTATACGCTCCACAGCTCCGCAATCGCTTTGAAGTTATCCTCCGGTGTGCCGTAGTCCGTCTCGCGCTGTCCGCATACGCACTTCTCCGCCGCGTGCAGGATGTCCGCGCGGGTCAGCCTGCGCTTTGCGTCCTCGCTGTTTTCCTCGACTGTCTCGGCAACGGTGGGCGTGTCCTCGATCACCTCATAGCCCATTAAGCATGCGACTTGCTCAGGACTCCGGCATTCGCATGCAGGACAATCTCTGTCTTCGTCGTACAACTTGCATTTAAGGCAATCTGTGTTTTTACAGTATTCATGTACCGCATCTATAACGTTGTACACTTTCCCGTTTTTCTTGAATATCATCGTTCACCCTCCTGTGTCATTCTCTCAACGGCTTTCTTCACGCCTGCCATAATCAAGCACCACTCACCCACCGTTAAATACGCAGCTATATCGCGCACCGCTGTAACAGCGTCACGCGCCATTTTCGGTTCAATCGGCTTGTCCATGTCGGCTTTGGTGATTTCACGCATTGTCCGCCCTCCTGTTCCATGCTTCGGCAGCTTCGTCATATCCGTTTTTAATAACAGCAGGTTGGCCATCTGTCAATTGGATTTCGTGCAACTGCCAGAAATAAATTCCACACTTTTCACAGCCAACACGATACTTAGCACGCAAAACGGGGTGGTTCGCCCAAACGTCGTATGTTTCGGTGTGCTTACCTTGAACAGTCGCTTCTCCACCACAGAAAGGACAAGATTTAAGTTCAATCATTGTCTGCGCCTCCATTCATCTTTTCGCGGAGAACAAAATATCCTGTCAATCCAAGATACTTTTCCGTCGCCATAAGTCGCGCATTTCTTCGATTGGCAAGTTTTATTCTCTTTGTGGTAGTAAATGCAGTCTTTGCACGGATTCCGCATTATTCTGCCCTCCGTCCATCTTTGCCCCGCAGTGGGGGCAGAAATTATATGCGCCGTCAACTGATGGGCCAAGCGTCCACCATCCGCATATATTGCATCTTGTTTGGCTTAGCGTATTTAATGTTTCAGCTTCAAACACCCACCGCCCGTGCGTCACCGTGGCAACATCGGCAGCGGGTATATTCTCAAAAATCTCTCTTAGATAATCCGCTTTGAGGCTTTCGGCATCGTCTGCAATTAGACTATAATCCGCGTTTTCAATCTCCTTAAGTGCCGCTTCACGCTCAATATATTCACTCATCCCTCATCGCCCTTTCCGCAAGTTCCTGAATCAGCGCCATCGTGCTGTACTTGCTCAAACCATCGTCCTTCGGCGTATCAATCAGCTCTTCCGACACGACCAAAGCCGGACGCACCGCATACGTGTTCGAGCGGCTGCCGTTGCCCCAAGCGCCATCGCAGAACACGAACATCGCACACGTCACGCCGGGGCGCCCCGGCGCGCCATCGCCAGTTGCCAGCCAATAGCTTTTCTTGCAATCTGGAATATAGCGTGAATACTTACGCCACTCATCAAATGTCAACGGTGCTGCTAAGCGATGCATAATTCCGTAATTTGCACGCCCGTCCATTGTCAACAGACTGATTTCTCTCGAAAAAACCAGTTTCTTGTTCAGATCACCCGAAAATTCTTCAAACCACTGATCTGTCTTCTCACGCAGCTTGCTTTCGGTATAGTCGTTGCCGTCCGTGCTGAATGGCGTGCTTCCAAACGGCTCTTTTAACAGCACGAACAGTTTGTCTTTTCCGTTCGCCGCGCCTTTCTCTACGTCCAGCACCGCAAATTCCGTTCCTTTAATGGTGATAATATCACCCGGCTTATAGCTACCCATTTACGCATCCTCCAATTTCATGAAGCACCCCCAAAAGGTCTGCGATTTTTTCCCGCTATGGTGACCGAACAACGGTCTTGTGCCAATCGCTTTCCAAACCTCATCGGCAGGGATCTGAGTTTCTGACCACTTAAAGATCAATACGCCATCCGGTTTCAACACCCGCATACATTCTCGGTATCCGTCGTGTAACATTTGCGGCCAGTTGTTATCAAGATGACCATACTTTTTAGCAAGCCATGAGTTCCGTCCAATGCTCTTCAAGTGCGGCGGATCCCAAACAACGAGAGAAAAGCTGTTGTTCTCAAATGGGATATCCGTAAAGTCACATTGTATATCAGGGGCGATGATGCAAGATCTTACAGACTGCCCTTCTCCCGACTTCCAAATACCATAGTATTCTTCAACTCGCTTATCTGCATAAATCGCCGCAGGATGATGCTTGTCAAACCATATCGTTCGAGATCCGCAAGTAACATCAAGTATTTTTTTTTGCCGCTCCGCCATCGTTTTCCTCCCATTCCTCGCACGTCTCATCTTTCAACCGGAAATCCGCCCGGTGTTCGCTGTCGCCGTTGCAGCACACTCCGCAAAACGGCTCGTACCACTTGCAGGTCTTGTAGGTTTTCATGTGTTCCCTCCCCATTGTTCAGCCATAGCTTTTGCAATGCCCGGAAACGTTTTGCTTCTCGCCTTTGCGCGGTCTTTGCCGTTCATATCCATTACCCAGCAGGAGCGTCGAACCGTGCCGTTCTTCATGTGCAGTTCTCTGCTCTTTTGCGGTTCTACCGCTTCGATTGGAAATAAAGGACTAACCCCTTTTATCCATAAGCATGTTTTCTTTGTAAACGGGTGATCTGCACCGTAAAACTGGTATGGATTGATAATCTGCGTGTACTCCGGCAGGCAGAAAATGCTTGACGGCACAGGGTTTTCAATCACAATTCGTGGGACATCCGCCCACCAGAACCGCATAAACAAATCTCGCGCTCGAATGCCGAGTTTCACACGCTCCGGCTGCAACTGATGGTGCGCCCATAAATGCCTTGCTCCCGCGTTCGTCAGATACGTGCAAGGCGGATGTGCAATCAGCAAATCCCACTTGCCTACCTCGTGTTCCTTACCATCCATGGTAATTATTACCCCCCCTGCTACCGCAGCGAGTGCATCCCCGAGGATATGCCACTCAGGATGACCGCCGGACGGCTCCTGTACATCGCAGGAGTAGGCTTCGTGCCCTTTTTCGCGGAACGCCTTGCAAACCGTCTGTGATTCCTCACAGGCAACTAAGACCTTCATTTACACCACACCCTCCAACCCAATCTGCACCGTTTCCGGTTCTTTCAGCATTTCATCTTTGGCAAGCCGGTAAAACTGCTTGTCCAGTTCAAAGCCATAGCTGTTTCTTCCCAGCTCCCGCGCCGCTCTGAGCGTCGAACCGCTCCCGGCGCATGGGTCAATTACCGTGTCGCCCGGGTCTGTGAAAATCTCAATCAGCTTTTTCAGCACCTTCACCGGCTTCTGCGTCGGGTGCAGTTTAGGAATCTCTCTGCCGTCCCGTTCCCAGTCGATATGGTCAAACACCATCTTTCCGCTTCCGCGAATGACCTTGCCGTCCTTGTCGTACTGCCTGCCGTTGTTAAACTTCGGCAGCTTGTCGCGATACAGTACAACCGCAAATTCTGTTGCACCTACAATGCGCATGTTGGCTTTAAGTACCTGTGCCGAGTAGTTTTTCGTGAAAAACAGCGGATAACTGTTCTTGAACCCGTATCGCTTACCGTACTCCATCACCGTCTGCATCTGGTCGAACGCGCAAAATACGACCATCGCCGGTGCAGCGTTCTTTTCCTTCGGTTCTTTCTTCAAAAGCCGATTGCAGAAGTGCATGTATTCCGCAATCTTGAAATAGCCGTCTGTCCGAAAGAAACTGCTTTTTGCCTTCTTGCTCTCGCCGTTCTTGTTGTCTCCGCCGACATACCACATCGGATTGCTACCGTAAGCGTCCGCGCCGATGTTATACGGAATATCCGCAATGACAAGCTGCGCTTTCGGGATGCCGTACCGCTTGTAATTCTGGAAATTGTCGTTGAACAGCTCGCATTTCAGTTCTTTCATTCCTCCGTCACCTCCAAAATCTCCACCACAACGCGCGGCTTGTCCTTATCGACGTAAAACCTGTCTTCAAACCCCGCGATGTTCTTCCATCCGTCATTCCGCAGGAACCGCGCCTTCACAAGCGCATCCTGAATGACCTTGCGACCAAACGCGCAAATGTTATCCTTATCCCGCCGCCGGTCCTTCTCGTACCAGTGGTACACCATGTACACCGGTTCTTCAAACTCCACGTTCCCGAGGCTTCGCGCCGCCCGCATAACGACCGCTTCATACTGCTTTTTCAGCTTCGCGCCGATAAACCGGTTTCTGCGTTCCGCCTCGATCAGTTCGTTCAGTCCCGGCAGCGTGCCCCGTATCGTAAACTTATAATTCACCCGCTCGCCTCATTTTTCGTCTGGTTTCTTCCTTCTGCGCAAGCCATGCCTGCTCCCAGTCCGGCGTTTCCTCCGGTTCCGCCTTTGCTTCCGCCTGCTTTGGCGCGTCCTTGATGCGATCCCAGATAATGCCCTTCCAGTTGTTCGCCATGCTCAGCCGGATAACCTCGGCTACTGCCGCCGCTCCGTGGCGCTTTACTCGGTTTTCTATCTCGGTCAGCAGAGACTTCAAGCCGACTGCCTTGTACGCCTCGCGCCGCTCCTGCTTGTAGGTGATCCAGTCGCGCACCGCAGAAAGCACAGGCTCAGAAAACCGCTCTGCAAGGTCAGGCTCTTTCGGCTTTGGACTCTGCGTCTTTTTCGGCATCTCCGGTTTCGGCGGCTGCTTTGCAGGCGCTTCCTCCCGCTCGCCGCCCTGGAACTCGTCATACCGGCATACCGTGATTACCGTATAATGCCGGTTGCTTTCCACCGTGATTTCTCCGGTTTTCTTGAGCTTTCCGAGTGCCGTGCGCACCTGCTTTACCGTTAGTCCGCTCTCGTCTGCAATCCCCTGCAAGCTCGTCACAAACGCGCCTCGGGGAATTTCGCTCCCCATGAACTGGCTTTCCTTGTAGTTTGCCCTCAGCAGGATGTGCAGCCACAGCTTGCATGTGGGTACGTCCTTGTACCATCCCCATTCTGTGAGCTGTCGGTAAATCTGTATATGCCCGTTCGTCAGCATCCCCTGTCACCTCTCAAAACGGAACGTCGCCCTGGTCGCTCTCGTCCGATGCGATGAAGTCGCTTTCCTCTTCCTTCGGCTTGCTCTCGCTCTTGCCGCCGCAGAAGTCAATGCTTTCGCACTGCACCTCCCACGAGCGGCGCTTGTTTCCGTTCTTATCCTCCCAGTCGCGGCTTTCGAGCCTGCCGGAAACAATGCACATGTCGCCCTTGTGGAACCACGTATGCGCGTGCTCTGCCAGCTTACTCCACAGAACCACGTCAATGAAGTCACTCGGGTACTTTCCGCCCGCGTCCTTGCGGCTTCTCTGCACCGCCAGCGTACCGCCTGCAACCGCCGTGTTGCTCTGCGTGTATCGCAGCTCCAAATCCTTGGTAAGCCGTCCCTGTAAGATGATCTTGTTCAGCATATGCCTATCTCCTTGTGTATTTTGTATATTTCTGCCTTTCCTCGCTCCACATGGGATAAAGGCTTTCGAGGTATTCCCGCATTTCTTCCTTGATTTCCTTGCCGTCACCCTGGTCCATTTCCCGATGACACTCCGGGCACAGCATGACTAAATTCGTCGGAATCCCCATGCCGCCGCGTGCTCTCGATACAAAATGGCACGCTTGCAGTACGCCGCCCTTCCCGCAGTGTCGGCAGATACCGCCGTCCCGGTCGTAGCACTCTTTCCAGACAGCCGGAGAAATGCCGGTAAACTTGGTCTGTCTCCTCATACGTGCTTTTCCTCCGGCTTCCACTTCGCCAGCCACCCGAGCACCGTACTTTCCGGTTCGGTCTCAATGCCCTGCTCCTTGCAGTCCTGCACTACCATGTCAATCAGCCGCCCCATTTGCAGCGTGTTGTAGGTGCTTGACCCGTAGTAGCACATCAGCAAACCGCCGTTGCAGTCCTGCGTTACCCATCCAAGGCCCTGCTTTCCCCACAGGTTCGCGATCAAATCGCGCTGCTGCTCGTTGGCGTAGGGGACAAGTCGGTAATTGTCCCCTACATCGGGAATGTACGAGCGGTACACCTCGTCGCGCTTCATGCCGAGCACCGCCGCCAGCTTTCCGAGCATCTGCCAGAGATAGGCGTTACAACGCCCTGAGCGCTTGTCATACTTGCGCTTTACCTCTGCGCAGTATAACTTGCCCTCTTTCATCTGCTCGCACTCTACGCGCGCCATAGGCGCGTTCTTGACGTGCAGGCAAAGCCAGTTGCCGCTCTCGTCGCGCACGACGTGCGCACGATCAAACTCATGCGTCATGCAAGCGCCTCCATCTGTTTCAGCCGATCTTCGAGATCAAGCAGCGCCGCATTCATCTTCACGATGTCGTTTGCGTCCTGCTTGTACTTCTCGTTCCACAGCTGCGCCGCTGCGGTCTTGTCTCCCATGATCTTCACGAGCATCCGCTTCACCTCGTTCGCCTTGGTCTTCGCCGCCGCGATCTTCGGGTCATCCTTCGGCTTTGCCTGTCCGCCCATGCGGAAGCGCTCGTTTCCTTTTTTGTCCACGATGACCAAACCGCTAATCTTACGGCTGTCGGAATAGCTGATTTCCGATACTTTGAACGTCTGGTTGCAGCGCACGCGCTCGCCCTGACTTGTGTACTCTCCGTCTGCCAGTGTAATCCAGATAAACGGAGCTGTGTACAGTTCACGTCCGATACCCCAATTCGTACCAGCCCGCTTGAAACTGTCGCTTGCCTGACCTTTTTCCTTCTCGGTGTTGCTCTCTGTGCCCACATCCTGCTTGGTAATCCACTGCTTCTTGTTGTCGTCCCATACGGACAGGTTGCAGTACAAGCGGCCGTCGATGATAGTGTGCTCGCGCTGCCAGTTCGCCGCACCGTATACCTCGTCAAGGATTGCCATATCGCAGCGTGCGTCCTTGTACAGCAGCAGCGAGCACCCAACGCCGTTTCGTGTCTGCTTCACCTGTGCTACGCGGCACTCGATCTCGTCTGCCTTAAGTAACCTGATGTTCATATCACTTCACCTGCAAATTCATGTTTTCCACGAGTTCCGCGCCGGGCACGGTCTCGCCGGATTTCAGCAGCTTGCCGATTGCCGTCTTGTCCGGCTTGCGGTCGATAACCACCTTGCACAGATCGTCCGGAACTTCCACATCGTTGACAATGTTCACCTGCACGCTCTTGCGGAACGATAGCGCCGCCTTGGCCGTGCTGATCTTGTCCTCGCCGACTGCAAGCATGCTGTCCGCAAGGTGCTGCTTCATGCGCTCCATGCACTTCTTCACACTGTCCTCGCGTGCCTTGAGATTGTCCCGCTCGTTCTTGAGCGCCGCCGCCTCGGCTGCAAGGTTCTTGATGGTAACTGCATACGCCTCGGCCTTGTCCTCGAACGCCGCGTCCAGACTGTCTACTGCCTCGAAGCCGCTGACCTCGCCGGTCTCAGGGTCTACCGCGATTGCCTGCATTGCTTTCTCAAATTCGTTTGTCAGCTGATATAAGTTCATTTCTTAGTCCTCCAAATCGTCCTCGTATTCCCAGACGCGCTCCCGCACGTCCCGTAAAAAGTTCTTGATCTCATCCGGGAACAGTCCCTCGTACTCCTCGAGGAACGCCCCCATGCGGATTTCCGCCTCGCGCATGTCGTACAGCCGGTTAATGCGCTCCTGATCGTCTCTCTCCGGCGGCTCGAGCGGCGGCTCAATGTTCAGCATCTGCATATCCTCCAAATCCTTGATGACCTCGTACAGCGTCGTTTTTCTTATGCCGTGTGTCCATATAACCTTTCCATGGCTGAAGATGCGCGTGTAGGAGGCCTTTTCTATGCAGTAATCGGCGCTCACATGGTCGCGGATTGTGATATCGACAGTGCCATTCGTGTTCGCGCGAAACTCGACCGTCGTCTCCCCCGGCGCGTCTGCACCGAGGCACAGGTAAAGCAGCTTAATCATGGTTTCCTTGTCCATGAGTTTTTTGCGTCTCTCTCGATCAAGCACGCTGCATCTCCTCCAGTACCTCAATCACCTTGTCGAGCGTTGTCTCCTGCAAGCCGTGATGCCACACGCATTCGCCGTTAATCACAAAGCACCTGTAGCTGTCCATGATTTCCCACTTCGCAAGGGATCCGCGATAGAAAACGTTGATACACACCATGCTGTTTTCCGAGTACGCCGAGAACTCAACCGCTCGCATATCGTCCAGATCGTCAACGCCGATACACAAGTCCAGCAGCCGGTGCATTGTCTCTCTGTCCATTGACTTTTTCTCCTTTTCGTGTTAGACTTTCCTTGAACATTTATCTTTGCCGCCGAAACGGGATTGCGCTCCCGCTCGGCGGTTTTCCCTTTATTTGACTTCTGTTACCTTTCCGCCGGACAGCGTGTAGAACGTATCTTCCTTGATGGTTTCGCCGTCCACCTTCACAGCCTGCACACCCAGAACATGATTTTCTTTGTCTCGCTCTGTAAGCACAAGCCAGCATCCACGCTTGCCGCTCGCCTTGCTTCCGTTTCCGGTAACGATAGCAATGCTTTCCTTCCCTTCGACAGTCGCTGCGCTACAGTCGCCGGTGTTTGTCGCTGCGCTACGGTCGCCGGTGTTTGTCGCTGCGCATGCTCGAAATCAGCTTTTTCGAGGATAAACTTCACGCCAGCCTTAACCAGTCCAGAAAGCCCGATCTCCGCGCCGATTTTGATTTTCTTTCCGACGCGCATGCTGTCGTTGTGCGTCTGCTCGTTTGCGTCAAGCTCGACCTCGCAGAACCGGCTATCCGCTGGATTGTAATATCCCAGCACATCGAGCGGAAACTCACAGGCGTGAAACCCCTCATCGCAAATTTCCGCTCGCTCGGTTTCGTACTCCTTGCCGACTTCGTACTGAAAGCCCTTGCAGCGCAAGTCCTTGTCGAATCCCTTGAAGCATTTCATCACTTGACTTCCTCCCACTTGAACCGCCCCTTCGAGCTGTTCCTCCACTGTCCGATACCGCGCAGCGCGCCGTAGTCCAGCCACTCGCGCACCGCTTTTTCGTGCGCGTCATCCAAGCAGAGGATCGTCATTTCGCACGTCGTGCCCGCCGGGCATTCCTCGCTGCTGCTGAGTGCCGTCCGTTCGCCCTGCGCGGTCTGCGCTCTCAGCGAACGCTGGCAGATCGTGATTGCGCCCGGGGTATCGAGGCGAATGCGGCGCGGCTCGACGAAGATCAGGCCGTCGATGACCTTCTTGTACGCCGTCAGCTTTCCGGACTCGTTTACCGCCTTGCGCTTCTTGCCGGTAGCCGGGTCTTTGCCGCTGAGACGTGCCAGCATACCGCAGGCGTCCTTGAAAAACCCCTTGATCTGGTAATCCCAGAGAAAAGGCGTGCCGTCCTCGTCCTTGGGGAACACGGTCGTGCCGCGCTCGATGATTGCGTCCTCACCGAGTGCCGCGACTTCCTCCGGCAGTGTCGCCGCGTCCGGGCTCTTCGAGCCGATAAACCGGCTGTAGATTTCCGGGTCTGCGGTTGCCGTGCCGAGAATGCCCTCGGTGAATGTCACGTGAATTTTCAGCTTTTTCATGATTTTTTTGTCCTCCTGTTTCGTTCCTCAAGCTTTGCCCTCGCATAGCTTTGCCATGCTATGCCTTGCCGTTGCTAAGCTGTTCAGTGCTTCGCTACGCTTTGCCTTGCCGTTGCTGTGCGCATCTGCGCTGTGCCATGCCATCGCTCGGCTGTTCACTGCCTTGCTCTGCCGTTGCTCGGTTGTTCATTGCCATGCTCTGCCGTTGCGTGTCTATGCCCTGCATTGCCTTGCAATGCTACGCCCTTGCTGTGCTCTGCTGCGCTTTGCCTTGCCCTTGCGCGGCTAATCTCGTTTTGGCAGTACGCCGATTTTCTTAGCGCTTGCGTTCGGCTTCCTGCCGATCTTTTTCGAGTAAAGCGCCTCACCGATCGTGCGTTTCTGCATTTCGCGGATGACGTTCCGCCGTTTTATTCCGTCGGTCATTGCGTATCACCCCTTTCCGCGCCCTCAGACGGCGCGTATCGCGTTTTCACACCCCTCGGCATGTAATTTCATGTCTGAGTGCTTAGCGGCGCTCACAGCGCATCTGAGCGGCTTTCAGCAAAAGCGTCTTGCGCTTGTTCAGCTCGTCCTTGAGAACGCGGTGGTAAAAGCCCCACCCGAACAGCAGCACGAGCTGCGCGAAGATGCAGGCGAGTACGCCGAAAAGTACGGGGTTGATAATCATGATTTTTCCTCCTGTCGTGTGTGCGTCCTACTCTCTCGAACGTTAGTGAGAGAGAGTTTATTGCTTTGTTCTATCTCGAACGTTAGTGAGAGATAGTTATTGCCTTATTCTTCTGTTGCCCTTGGTTTGCCCTCGGTCTGCCCTCGGTCTGCCCTCGGTTTGCCCTTGGTTTGCCCTCGGTCTGCCCTCAGACGTTCCCGACGCGCCGCTTTGCGATGTCGCTTGCAACGTCGCCGATGTAGTAAACTACCCGTCTTTCACCGGGAACTCTCGGCGCACGAATAACCTTCTTTGCAGCGTCTCTGTCCGTCAAACCGTACACTTTCATGCACTGTTCGAGCGTTAGCAGCACCGCGCCGCCGTACATCTGTATCAGGTCATTTTTCACTTCCTGCCGCAGTTCCTTGTAGCTCCGTTCCTCCATGTTCTGCCCCCCTTTCGGTTTGCCCTTGGACTGCCATTTGTGTGCCCTTTGTTTGCCCTTGCGCTGCATTTCGACGCCTGTCTACGCTTTGCAATTCCTTTGCGTATCTACGCTGTGCTATGCCATTGCGATGCCCTGCCCAGCTATGCCATTGCTCTGCTCTGCCCAGCTATGCCATTGCTCTGCTCTGCCCTGCTGTGCTATGCCATTGCTCTGCCCTGCTGTGCTATGCCCTTGCTAAGCCTCGCTATGCTATGCCCTTGCTGCGTCCTCTCCGCCCGTGGTATACTGGTTCGGAAAGGAGGTGTTAAAATGACCAGTCTGCAAAGTGAAATTCAGTCCTTCAAAAATCGTTACTCTGTTCATGGGGATGAGCCTGTAACGAAAACCGAACTTGCTGAATTTGCACGTCGGCTTGCCGATCTTCTTAACGAGTTGGCGAAATAAGCCTCGCGCCCGCTGTCACTTCTCGATGGCGGGCGTTGCCTTTAGCATGCCCTCACTCGCCAGTGCATCGGAAAGCCGCTCTTTTGCGTCCAGATACTCCGCATACAGCCGTGCGATTTCGTTGTCCTCGTCCAGTCGGACGTACATATAGATTTCCTTCTCCATGTCCCTCACCCCCTCACGCGCCCCGTGTGATTTCCTCGTCGGTAGCAAACAGGTAGTCAAACGACTTGTTGAAGTACCGGCAAAGAATTTTGCATTCTTTCGGCGTAAAGCGTCCGCTCTTCATCTTCGACTCATAGGAGTTTCGGCTAATGCCTAAAATCTCTCCCATCTGGTCAGAGGTCAGACCGTGGAACGCCTTCATGCCCATCAAATTTGGATACATGCTTATACCTCCTTTCGGTGTTGTTGGCATATCGCCAACCTGTGATTATAGTTTATCAGCAGAACGCCAACTTGTCAAGATATTTTTCGAAATTTGTTGACAAATCGCCAACTCGGCTATATACTGTAACCATAGGAGGTGAGCACATGGAATTTCACGAGGAACTGAAAGCTGCTCGCATTAAAACCGGGCTGACTCAGCAGCAAATAGCCGATAAACTCGGCATCACAAAAAGCACTTATTGTGGATACGAAACTGCAAAACGCAGCCCTGACCCGCAGAGAATAAAACAGCTTGCAAAGGTTCTTCATGTCTCTGCTGATGCGCTATTAGATATCAGCATAGAAAAAGAAACCTCCCCCGCCCCGGTGAAAGCCGAGACGAAGGAGGTAAGCGCAGACCAGATCAGAGCGCTTTTCGTTGCCGCCGGTATCATGCCGGACGGCGCAGACCTGACGGACGAGGATTTACGGTTTCTCCGTTCCGTCGCAAAAGCGGTCTCCGCTTGGTTTGAGCAGCGAGATCAGGGCAGTTAACACCTGCTCTGGATCGTCGAACGTATTGAGATAGGCTGCGAGCTTTTCGTAATTTGGATATTTCGTTTCCATTTTGGGGTTCCTGCCTTTCTTAATTCTCTGGTTTTATGATACGCCTGCTTGTCGGGCGTATCAACCAAAACCGTCCGCAAGTTTTGACACAATAATACATCGAACATCTGTTCGATGCAAGCTCCATTATAAGTGAAGCACAAAATGTGTCCGATTTATGGGACTTGATCGGAAATGCCAGCGTCGGCGAGCTTCTTTTTGAAAAACCGCTCCATGATTTTCATAAGGTCGTCCGTGCTGGTGTCACAAGTGCCGGTATAAAAGCCGTTGCCTTCGGCGCTGACCAGCGCTTCTTCGGCAAGGCGGATGAGCTTACCGCGCTGATGTTTGGTAAGCGGAAGCGTGTTGACGTAGTGATAGAGTAATTCAATTCTCTTGCGCGTATCTTCATCGCGTTGAACGTAGATTGCGCAACATTCATCGTGCATCATGGTTTTGCTCCTTTCAAGTACGGAACTTTGTCTGGCAAAAAGAATCGCTCAATTCGAACGGTTCTCTTCTCCCAGAAGTCTGTTAATGAAATACTGCTGACCCTTGCCGGTCACTTTCGGCGTTTTGTTTACGCTGATATGGCCGTCGGAGTGCGTGACGCTGGTTTCCTTGACCTCGAACAAACCGAGCTCCATGCTGCGCTGTGTGGGCATGTTGTAATCCGTGCCCTGTCTGCGCACCAGATAGCCGTTATCGCGCATCCATGCAAACAGCCGCTTGCCGCCCATGTCAACGCCGTTCTGCTTGACGATCTTCGCGAGGTCGAAAATCAGAATGGACGTGTGCGACGCCGCGACGCTGTCCGCGAAAAGCACCTTGGGCGCGTCCTGCTCGATCTTCTCCGAAAGTGTGTGAATGCGCTTGTGTGCGATCTGCAAGGCGCGAGCCATGACTTTTTCCGGGCTGTTCCAGTCGCGTTCAAGCTGTAAGAAATACTGACGCGCCTGCTTGCCCTTGTCGTTGCGCTGAAGCATGCAAAGCTCCTTCGCCATGTCGATGGTGATCTCGGCATCCTGCGCCGGACGGCCACCGGAACTTTCGGTCAAAAATGTCCGAAAGTCTTTTCCTTCTTCAAAGCCGTATTCGCACATGCGCGGGAACCAGTGGCGGAAATCCGCGCCGACTTCCAGAAAGTCGTGCAGTTCACGTGCCGATACAGTCGGCTGTTCGTTGTCGTAATTTACAGTAATGAGTTCGTTCATGATAACCTCGCTTTCCGTTAAGTGGAAAGGAGCGGCGGGAGCATACCCCGCCATGCATAACTCCAATGCCTGCCCCGTTTCGGGGTGAGCATGCTCTGCTGTAGCTACGAGTATAGTCTAATTGAACTGTGCGAAATGTAAATTGACAGAATGACGGGGACGAAACAGGAAAAGCAGGATTTCGGAACGTTTTTGAGAATTGTTGATGTTTTGTTGAACCCTACACCCGCAAAAAACAGCAAAAACCCGCAAAAAACCATAATTGACAAAGTAAGTATACAATCCCAAAAAGTGCACAAAAAATTTTTAAGAAAATAAAAGGGAAGGTGAAATTATGTTTTGTACGAATTGTGGCACGGAATTCGAGGGAAATTTCTGCCCGAACTGCGGAACAAAGGCTGGTGAACAACCACCTGCACAAACCGTTGCCCCAGAGGAAACGCACGAGTATTACGATAAATTGGGCGATCTAATCGACCTCGCCACGGTCTACGGCGTATACAAGGACAGAACCGGCATGGCTGCATTCTTCCGTAAGTGCACGGACTATGATTCGGTTACTATCGGTAAGGCGTTGGATTACATCGAGGACAACGTAAAGCCGAAGGAATACGGAATGCTGGATACAATCCGTATGAAACGTCAGATTGAAGCGCCAATCGACAAAATCATCAAAGCGCAAGCGGAAGTTGATCCGTCCTTGCAGGTGCAGCAGGCGCAGCTAAGAGAGCTGAAGAAAGCCAATAAGCTACAGCAGCGGGAAATGAACGCACAGGCAAAGTGCCCGCGTTGCGGCTCCACTTCCCTCTCGGCACACAAGAAGGGATTCGGAATCGGCAAGGCTGTTGTAGGCGCAGCCGTGACCGCGCCGCTGGGGCTGGGATTGATCGGTGCCGTAGCCGGAAACAAGGGCGCGAAAAAAGTCCGCGTCACTTGTTTGAAATGTGGAAAACAATTTTGGGCATAAAAAAACGCCCGTCGGGGGCAAACCGACGAGCGTTTCAAGGGTAGAAAACTTTGGAACGGGATTTCTACCCTCTTATTATACGACAAAATAGGAGGTTTTGCAACATGAGAAAAGCGAACACATCAGACGGATATTTCCGCGAGACGTTCACGTATCAGGGAAGGCGTTATTCTGTCCGCGCCAAGACAGAACGCGAACTCTGGCGGAAAGTTGACGAGAAAAAGCGCCGCCTTGAAGAAGGTGTAGACGTAGTGAACGAAAACACGAGAGCCGAAAAGTGGTTCACGGACTACATCGAGACTTACAAAAAACCGAAGGTTCAGCCGACCACCTATTCCGACCTGTGCGGTTATCTCAAGAACTACATCGCGCCGGAGATTGGTTCCATGCGGCTGAAAGAGGTTCGCGCCGTGCACTTGCAGCGCATTATGAACAGCGTTGCAGGCCGTTCTGCGTCCATGGCGTGCAAGCTGCGCGATCTTATCAAAGGCGCGTTCCGGCAGGCGCGTATTGACCGTGTGATCGTCTACGACCCCTCGGAGTCACTGGTTATGCCGGAGACCAAAAACGGCACGCACAGGGCAATTACAGCCGACGAGCGCAGGCATATCCTGCATGTTGCCGAGGCGCACCGTGCCGGGCTCTGGGTGCTGTTCATGCTGTACACCGGAGCGCGTCCGGACGAGACTAGGAAAGCGACATGGGACGATGTTCGCAGAAACGAACAAAAGATCATCCTGCACTCGTCCAAGACGGATTTCGGCGACAGAGCCGTACCCCTGCATCCGGCGCTTGCTCCTCTGCTGACCGGCGGCGAAGGTTACATCTTCACGCAGCCGACCACCGGCAAGCCGCATACAAAAACGTCTATGCGGCAGATGTGGGAGACCTTCAAACGTGCCGTTGATAAGGACATGGGCGCACGCACTTTCAAAGGCGCGATCATCCCGGAAACGTCTGTCGTAGCCGACGACCTCACGCCCTACTGTCTGCGCCATACATACGCAACCGACTTGCAGACCGCAGGCGTTCCGCTGAACATCGCAAAGGAGCTGCTTGGCCACAAAGAAATATCCATGACAGCCAAAATATACACTCATCTTTCCGATGAGGCGTTCAACTCTGCCGCTGAAAAAGTGGCCATTTTCGACCGCGCGCAGCGTACCGGCAAAGTGGTATCTATATAATAAGGTATGCGCCGCTGTGTCACTTGCTGTGTCACCAGAAAAAACGAATGCCGAAATCGTCAGATATAGCTGAACATTTTGCGAATAACACACTGCCTTTTAAGCAGGGTGTCCGGGGTTCGAATCCCCGCTGGATCACCAAAATTAACGCCGTTAAAACTTTGAGTTTTGCGGCGTTTTTTCTATTTCCGCATAACTATTTTGTTGGAAAAGTTAATTTCGCATTTTTCGTTCATGTCAAGCGAATACCGGTTTTTACGGTTTTTTGCGGGTGTAGGGTGTGTCACCTACTGTGTCACCTGCACAAGCAAAAAAGAGAGGGCAGAAGCCCCCTCTCTTCGTCAATGCTTCACGACATATTTGTAATATGCCGCTTCCTTATCCTTTACTGCGTCCTTGTCGTTCAGCCAAAAAGCGCAGGCTGAGTCTGCATAAAAATCGATACTGCGCATACCGTGCTTCTCATTCACGGCGCAGCGATCGGAGTATTCGGCGTTCATTGCGACCCAGAATTCAACCGGGTCACAGTCAAGGCCGCGCTGCTGCATTACCTGCTTGCACTGTTCAAAAGTCCAGTGTGGGCCGGTCGTGCCATCAGCATTCTGCATGCTGTGCAGCCATTCCTCCGCCATGCTCTTAGTCATGCGTCCTGCGTTTGCGCTTGCTGCATACCCCATAGAGCGCTCAGAGCCGCGCGTCTTGTCCCCTACGAACGAGGTATCACCCATATAAGCGTCATCATCGCGAAAGCCAATAGGGCGCATCTCATCTTCGTAATCGGGGTACTCGTCATACCTCGGCCATGCGACACTGTTCTTGGGCGCAAAGCGTCCGTCAGAATAGCGACGGTAGCTACGCATTTCCGGTTCGCCGCCGTGAATGCGCTCGTCATAGTAATCATACGGCTCCATGTTGCTGTAATGATACCGCACGCCGTAATGGTGACGATCTTCGGGATACATCTTGCGAATTCTCCACTCTTCCGGGGATGCGTTCTCTTTGCGGCCTCGCTGCATCAGCAGCATCATTGTTCCTCTTTTCATGCTGTCACCGCCGTTCCGTTAATCGAGCGCAGCGCGTCCGAGTGCGAGCAGCAGGAATTTCCGAGCATTCGGAAGCTGCCGCCGGTTGCCGAAGTGACCACCCGGCAAAGGTACTTGTGCCGCGTATCAAGGTTGAACACGGTAGCCGCCGCGCCGTTGCATTTTAAGAGCGGATACGTTACCGTGCCGTCGCCGATCGTGATGACCACCGGCGCGCCGATGATCGTCGTACTCGGGATGTTCTGCGCGATGACGATACCGTATACGCAGCCGTTCTGGTAATCTCCCGCCGGAATATTTACCGTCAGTACGCCGCTTGTGTAAGTGACCGCCTGTGAGATACGCAGGTTCGGACACAGTTTTTGTACAGGCTTGCAAGCCATAACTATTCCCTCCTATCAAAGCCGGGGGAATGCCCCCCGGCTGAACGTATCTCTCACATGCCGCAGCAAGTGTTGCAGCCGCAGCCGGAAAACTGGTAAGGTGCCGGAACCGGGAACGCCGGTACCGGAGCCGGACGCAGAGCGTTTACAAGGTAATTGTTCTGTGCCTCCTGCGAAGCCGCGAACTTCAAGGTCTGGTTCTCGTTCTGAAGCGCCGCGATCTTCTCCGCCTGACGGGTGTTCTCCATCTGGTCGAGGCGTGCGATAATGCGGTCGGTGTCGTTGTGCGCAGTCTGGATAATGTCACGCGCATTGGTAGCCGCGTTGTAGTTGGTCTCGCAGAAACCGCGCTCGATCTGACGCTGCGTGTCGCAGCAGCAGCTTGCCATCTGCGTACCCAGTGCGGTAAGACCGGTGGTTACACCGTTAAAGCCGGTGTTCATGTTCTGGTTTACGCCGTTGATAAGCTGTGCGTTCTGGTAGCCGAGCTGGCAAATCGCGTTGTCTAAGCCGTGGAAGCCATTGGAAACATTGTTGCCGAGGGTGTTAAAACCGGTCAGCATGCCGTTGTTCACGGCGTAGAAGCCGTCACACAGGCCGTTCTGGATGCCCAGAACCGAACGAGACAGGTCGTTGAAGTTGAACTCGCTGCACAGGTCACTGCGCGTTACCGCGCCCTGATAGCCCGCGCCGTTGTTACCGCCGAAGCCCCAGCCGTTGCCGCCGCCGAAAATCAGCGCGATAATCAGAAAAGCGAAAATCCAGGAGCCATCGCCGCCCCACATACCGTTGCCGGAGTTGTTGTTGTCCTGACCCAGTGCATAACCCAGAGCCATCGAATCGTCACTCATATTGTTAGTCTCCTTTTCAGTTTATATTCGTCGGAACCGTACGCATTCCGGACGCAACAAAATTACGCCGGATTTTGTATCAAGACTCCGTAACTGAAAAGGTAACTATAAAAAATCGCGTGTTTTTTTACAGTTGAGTGTAGTTTGAGGGTAACAACTGAAAAAATTTCACTTGTTACAGCTTCATCCCGAACTGCTGCGCAAACTGGATCAAATCCACGCCGCGCTCTTTGGCAATGTTCATTGCCATCTGTCTGAGCGCCTCCGGGCTCTTGCCCTGCATACTCTGCATAAGGCTCGAAACCATCGGATTATTGCCCGTCATCTGGTTCAGCAGCGTCACCGGGTTGCCGCCGTTCCGCATCAGGTTCATTACCTGCACCATCGGGTTACTGTTCATTCTTGCCGCCTCCCAACTGGTCACAAAGCGCGTTAAATCGCCGCGCAAGCTCGTCAAATTCGCCCCGTGCTACATAATCCGTCTGCACCTTCGGCGCGTCCTGTACGCGGCTGTACGCCGAGAAATCCGCACATCCGGTTTGCAGATTAAGCTGCTTGGTATAAATGTAGCCGTGCGATAAGTCCGGCATGATGGTCAGCGCACCGGAAAAATCCGTCTGCACCGCCCGCGCCTCCTCGATACTCGCCACGGGACGCACTATATATTGTGGGTACTGCGGCCGCTGCGCTACTTGTTGTGGATGTTGCTGTTGATACTGTGGATAAAACTGCTGATATGCCATAGTCTATCCCTCCCTGTACATATATTATACGTCGCAGAGAGGGTATAAACCTGTCATAAAACTTTCACGATTTTGCGCTTGATGTTCTTGAGTCGCCTGTAAACCGTTGCTTCACTCAGGTGCAGGCTCATTGAGATTTCAACGACAGAACGCGCCGCGACCCGCAGGTCAAAAACAGCGCGTTCCTCGTCTGTAAAATTGCACTCGCGCCGGAAATAGTCGCATTCCGGCTTGGTGAACTCTTTTTTGAGGTTCATGCGGTTTACCCCTTCCGCTTGATCTTAACTCCCTTGGTCTTACCGTTTTTCTTCTTCCGTACCGCTACGCTCGCCATTATACACACCTCCCGTGTTATCTCCGGCGACATAATTTGCATAACCACCGTTATCCCCGTTCTCCACGACTACCGTGTCAAACTGGCTCCACTGCCATACGTGATAAATGTTCGTCGCAGCAAGCAGCAGAATAAGCACCAGTACAAGCGCTTTCATAAATTTCAGCTGACTTTTCAGCAGCGACAGTACATCACTTGCCAGAATTTCGTTTTTCTCGTTCATGGTATCCTCCCTCTTGGGTATGTTATACCGTCTTGTTTTTAACCGTACAGGTGCGCTCTGTCATTGATAACGAGCACGCGCATCAGATCTTCAGTAAGACCCAGCTTGCCGTTTTCGTCACCCTGCAAAAAGCCCTTGTTCACAAGCCGCTGCACCGTGTTCTGCGCCCACGCCGGGCAGTCCTGCACGCGGTCATAAACCTTTGCGTTTGCCTTCTTAATTTCTTCCTGCGCGATTTTGCGCGTCTGTGCTTCTGTCATATCTTCAACCTCTTTCCCTGTCAGCATGGTTTTGAATTTCTGCCACAACTGCGGATTGCGCACCCACGGTTCGGGGCATTTCTTGTGCGTCACATCGTAGTGACGGCACACACGCGATACCGGCACATGGTACTTTGCCATCAGCTCACGGGTCAGCTTTGCGGCACGCTTCATGGTATCTTCCGGGATAACATACACGCCGTTGCGGATAACGCTGCACATCTCAATGCCGATGGAGTTCGCGTTGCGGCAGTCGTTGTAGTAACTGCCGCCGCGCTCCCTGCCGCAATGCCATGCCGTGTCGCTGTCCTTTACGCTCTGGTAAATCTCGTTCGGGTCTACAAAGTAGTGAGCCGACGCCTCTACCACTTCACGCGCGAAATAATCCGCGTTATTCTGCGCGGTATCGCCGTCGTTCGCCGTAAAGTGCAGGCAAATCCAGTTGATCGGGAACTCTCTGCCCTTGCGGTAATTGCCGTCGTTGCACTGCTTAAAGTTCATGCTTATCGCCTCCTGCGAAGTCTCCCGCTTTGTCTACGCTGTCCTTAACCGCATCGAGAATGTGTGCAAGCCATGCCGGACAGGGTGCACCGAGTGCGACAGCATTTTCTGTAATGCTTCCAAGTTCGGTAATCGTATACCAAACCACGACGAGCGGACAGATGAGCGTAGAATATTCAAACGGCAGGCTCACGCCCGGAATGTGTCCGAGGAGCGTGCCGATAAGTAAATCCGCAACGCCTGCTACCATCACGACAACGATAGAACCTGCCTTGTGCCGAATACCCGTCCACGCCGCCGCGCTCGACCACTCGCCGCGTGCCATAGCCGCCGCAGTACCCGTCAGATAATCGAGCGCCATGCAGGCAATAAAGATGATTACAAGCCATCCAAACCACCCCCAGAGGGCGGTAAGAACCGCCACGCCCGCGGCAATCGCCGCTTTGAATTCATTCACGTTGTTCATCGCTTTTCCTTTCTGTTGTAACGTTGTTCCAGATATTGCTCTGTCAGTTTGCGCCGACGCATTTCCTCGCGCACCTTTGGATTATCCTCACGCTGTCTGATGTGCTTCGAAAAAAACTCATCGACGATCATGTTCGGTGCAGCGGTGTTTTCTGCGCCCTTCATGTTACACCTCCTGCTTGAGCATTTCGGTCAGCGTGTTGTACTCGCTTTCGGTGAGCTTGCCTGCTGCAAAAAAGATGTCGATCTTGTCTGCAAGGCCGTCGGTCTGGTTCTTCTCGATCATGCGCTTCAAAGTACGAAATAACATTGTGTTTGCTCCTTTCATTCGTTGAGACCCAGTTCAAGCAGGGTCAGTCTGTATTCATGGTCTACCATCATAGCGTTTGTGTCGTCCTCTGCGGTTGGCTCGGGTTTAGGTAACGCCGCCTTATCTGCCTCGATTTCCTCGGCAGTGCGCTCTACCACCTTGCCGTCTACCAGTTTGTACCGCATAACGCCATCCTGTGTGTACAGCGGCTTATCAAGGTAGTGCGTCTGTGCAAGGTTCAGACGGTCGCAGGGTGCGCCTTCCTCGACCAGTACCCAGTCCGTCAGGTCAGCCGGGAGCGTGTACTCCCCCTCAATGCGGGTAATGCGTCCCTGTGCGTCTGTCAGCACATAGACGCGGGATTTTGGGGTTTGCATAGTGTCACCTCCTTATAGGTCGGCGGAAATAAAGGCATATCCAGCGGGTGCGTTATCAGAACGCTGCAAGAAACAGTAATAGCCTTGATCGGTTGTGTTAAAAGACACGAGAATAGCTGCTTTTGTTCTACCAATGTCTAAAAGTGATATAGCTGTTACAGAAAATGCAGTAGTTCCACCAGAAATAGATCGTGCGATAATTCGATAGTTACTTACATCGTTAAAATTGATTGCTGGTACTGTACGTTTCCTTGCATAAGGGAGAATGAATACTGCACTTGTAGCACCGGAAGGAACAAACGTAGAGTTTGTGATTGCGGGTGTATCTTTACTCTCAACCTTCTCTGCATAGTACGTGCATCTTCTCAGCTGCTCCCCATAATCCGGAATTTCATTCAGCACCCAAACGCCGTTTTCCTTGTGCGCAAGGGTCTGCGTGTCGCCAAGTTCCAGTTTGGCGGCTTTGATCTTAACGTTATCGACAAGTGAGTTTATTTCGCACTGAGCTAGTGAGTCCGAAAGTCTCTGAACATAGAAACCAAGTTCAGACGAAAAGAAAGTTTGTCCTTGATTGAGAGAGCCGTTGTACACGAATGAGCCTGTTCGCAAAGTGCCATCTGACAGTAAAACCGAACCGGTAATGGTCATGCCGATAAACTGATTGAAATCATCGAAATACTGTCCATAGTATGTGCCGGATTTTTTCAGGCAAATACAGCCATCTTCGAGAGTTACAGCTCCACCAATGTCGAGCTTCCACCTATCTATCGTATACCCAGTCGCTGAATACGTCGTCTGCCCCCTCTGATTCACCGGATTCCCGAAGAACCAGTTGTCGAGCAGGTTCGGGTTGACACCGCCACCGGATGCTGTCAGTGCTTCGGAAACAGGTGTGGGGTCTGTCGCGCTGACCGGAATGGTATCGCCTCGGATTTCGAGCTTTTTTCGCAGTTCAGCAGGCGTATCCGCGCCGGAGATAATCTGCGCCGCTCTCAACGCAGAGTCAATTTCTTCGCCGCTAAACTGCGATATATAAGTATCAGGCATTAAACCACAACCTTTCTTGTGAATTTCTCATTAAAGCCTTTGCCGTCACGAGTAACAAACCGTCCGGAAGAGCTTGCACGGTATACACGGTAATAGATGAGCACGCAGCCGGGCGCACCGTCGCCGCCGGAAGAGCCGGAACCACCGCTGCCGCCGGAATGGCTCCACGTGGACACAGCTTGCGTCAATCCGCCGCCGCC
>ERZ1035025.234-NODE-234-length-40738-cov-18.833493_pt1 | contig 40738 bp, 37 predicted proteins | sample MGYA00520619_ERZ1035025 | MGnify/ENA primary metagenome ERZ1035025 (study PRJEB33766, sample SAMN09781742) | gut metagenome | biome: gut microbiome | host: Homo sapiens | place: Madagascar | study: EMG produced TPA metagenomics assembly of the PRJNA485056 data...
ATTGATAGAATAATATTTACTCATAAGAAAATCCTCCTTATAATATTTATAATTTATTCTATCAATAAAAGTTATAAATCACAACATATATTCATGACTTTTTATAAGATTATTTTAACAGTCAAAGCACCTCCAATTTAACAATAGCATACCTTATTTTTCGAATCGAGTCTAGTCTTTCTTCTTTGTGCATTTTTTTGCTAAATTGTGAAAAAACTATGGTATTTTTATCGAACTTTGCTATACTAAGATTATACATATAAACTGAAATATTTAGGAGAGAAAAATTATGAACATTCATGTAGGAGACGAAATTGAGTTAACAGAACAAGTAGTTCCAGAAAACACTGCTGAGAAATGGGGAAGTGGAAGCCTTCCTGTTTATGCCACACCTGCCATGATCTCTTTGATCGAACAGGCTGCAGTTAATTTATTAGCTGGAAAACTTGATGAAGGACAGACTACTGTTGGAACAAACTTAAACATTGCACATGTTTCTGCAACTCCTGTTGGTGGAACGATCAAATGTCATTGTTCTTTAACAGAGATCGACCGTAAACGTCTGGTATTTCACATTGAAGTTACTGATAACAAAGGACGCGTTGGTATCGGTACTCACGAAAGATTCATCGTTGCCAGTGAACCTTTTATGGAAAAAGCAGCCAAGAAATTAGAAGATTAATTTTTAACCTTATGTACAACAAAATGGTGTCGGAATCTTCCGGCACCATTTTTATATTATTATGAATTAATTTCTCATTAAATATAGTAGAATCTCTTATCTGTTTGTTCCTTTGAGGATTGGAGAAATTCTTTTGTAAATAAAGAATGTGATCACAACACTGCACATTCCTTTGATAAAAGTAAATGGCATATTAAACCAGATCAATGCATCCCATAATGTCTTTACGTTCTTATTGATCGCCTGATATGCTCCAAGAATTGCCTGCATCGGCATGAAGTTTGTGTATACTGGATATACGACAAAATAATTTGAAAATACACTGACAACAGACATTAATACTGCTCCTAATAATGCTCCGATCATCGCACTCTTCTGTGTCTTATTCTTCTTATAGATCAATCCTGCTGGTAATACAAAGCATACACCTAAGATAAAGTTAGAAAGTTCTCCAACCCCTCCTGTCTGTGTATGAAGAAGGTTGATTGCATTCTTGATAAAGCATACTGCAATTCCAGATACCGGCCCCATCGCATAAGCTGCTAATAATGCTGGCAATTCAGAAAAATCAAACTTGATAAATGGTGGTATCAGCATCGGAATTGGAAATTCCAGAAACATCAGTACTGTTGCTAATGCTCCTAACATACCTGTTACTGCGATCGTTCTTATATTGAACTTCGTTCTTTTCATTGTCATTGTTTCTCCTGCCATAATAATTCTCCTTTTCTTTTATTATTTGATTAAAATAAAAAATCCTGTCCATTTATCTACATAAACGACAGGGCATCTTGCTTGATAACATATCATAAAAATATGTCATCCAACTACTTCTTTCATCCAGACTATACTGTTGGTTCAGGATTCTAACCTGATCGGCTTAACGCTCGCGGACTTACCTCTCTTAGAGTATCACCGCCAGTCGAGAATTGATACTTCCGTATCTCACTCTGCCCTGAAGTTGGAGAATCATTCTTCTCTACTTCAATATGAAATTGTCAGAAAATGAAAGTGTTTTCTGCGTATAATCTCATTATACTTGCTTACCTCCCATTTGTAAAGTCTCATTTCACATTTCCTTATCTTTACACAAAGATTATTATTTGTTAAAATATACGCAAGCAAAAATGCTTTATTGTATGAATTGTTAAGGAGAAAACAACTATGGGAATGCACAAAATCGCGAAGATGCCTTCTCCAGAGGAATTAAAAGAAGAGATGCCTCTGAGTGAAGAGTCAAGAAAAATCAAAGCTGCAAGAGACCAGGAGATCCGTGATGTCTTTACAGGAAAATCTGATAAATTCTTAGTTATCATCGGCCCTTGCTCTGCAGACAATGAAACTGCTGTTATGGATTACCTTGGACGTCTGGCAAGAGTTCAGAAAGATCTTGCTGACAAATTACTGATCATCCCTCGTATCTACACAAACAAACCTCGTACAACAGGAGATGGATACAAAGGTATGGTTCATCAGCCAGACCCTGAGAAAGCGCCAGATATGGCAAGTGGTCTTCGTTCTGTTCGTAAACTTCATATGGAAGCATTGGAAGAATTCCATATGCCTGCTGCAGACGAGATGCTTTATCCAGGAAACTGGCCATATATGGAAGACCTTTTATCTTACGTTGCTGTCGGAGCCCGTTCCGTAGAAAATCAGCAGCACCGTTTAACTGTTAGTGGATTTGATATCCCTGCTGGAATGAAAAACCCTACTGGCGGAGATCTGACTGTTATGATGAACTCTATCACAGCTGGTCAGCATCAGCATGACTTCATTGCAAATGGATATGAAGTTAAAACAGACGGTAACCCACTGACACATGCCATTTTACGTGGTTCTGTAAACCGTCATGGAAACAATATTCCAAACTACCACTATGAAGATCTGACTCGTGTTGCTTATATGTATGAGAAATTCCAGCTTAAAAACCCTGCTGTTATTGTTGATGCAAACCACTCTAACTCAGGAAAACAATGGGATCAGCAGCCTCGTATCGTTCAGGAAGTTCTTCACAGCAGAAGTTTCTTACCTGAGATCAAAGACCTTGTCAAAGGTATCATGATCGAAAGTTACATCGAAGACGGAAATCAGTCTATCGGTAATGGTGTCTATGGACAGTCTATCACTGATCCTTGCCTTGGATGGGACAAATCCGCTGCATTGCTTTATCGCATGGCAGATTATGTATAAGATTCTAGGTACATCACTTCCAAAGTTTCAAAATTCCTGACATGATCGATGGACTTATGAAGCTTTCCAGGATGCATCCCAGTATCATAAATGTTATTTCAAACAAAATACTGAAGCGTGAAAGGAAGGAACTGCTTGTTTCATAAAGCATTTCTTCCTTTTTTTCTTCTTCAAAATTGCGTTTTACCATTCGTATGATGCTTATCCCATAACAGATAAAATGTGGAAATAAACTAATAAGGACAAGACATAATCCCTTGATTCCCATTTGTATGATCTGAAGTGACAACATAGATCCTAAAAAAAATGACATGCAAAGTGTCAATCCATAAAGAAAGATCCATGGTTTCAATAAATAACCTGCCAGATATAAAAATGCATACTGTTTTCCTCTTTTAAACAAAATATAAAAAAACAGACTGGCACTGGCACTATATAATTTTTCATTATGAAATACAAGTGATCTTACCTGACCACCGTACGCAATATAATCCTGATATACAAAATTCGTAAATAAACTTCCAACGATCAATCCAACTATGATCCATAACCCAGAAAAAAATTTTTCTTTATCCACACCTACTTCCCCCTGTCTGTAATTTTCTGCACATTTTTTAGTTTGTGTACTAAAAAGAAAAGCACCGCATCATATCTTATGCAGTGCTTTTCTTTTATATTCTTATTTATTTTTCCATATTCAGATATCCAAGAACTCCTGAAATTGTTTTTGCATCAATGATCTTTCCTGAGAAGATCATTTCTTTAATCTCATCCGTTGTGTATTCTAAAACATCAATAAACTCATCTTCATCCAAATGCTGTTTGGATGGTTTTAAATCCGTTGCAACGTAAATCGGAATCTTCTCATCACAAAATCCGATCGCTGTGATCACAGTCATCAGATGTGTCATGTTTCCTGCGATATATCCTGTCTCTTCCTCTATCTCTCTTGTGACACATTCAAGAGGCGTCTCTCCTGGTTCGATCCCTCCTGCAGGAATTTCTAATGTTTCCTGATCCAGTGCATTTCGATACTGTTTTACTAATAGTATCGTTCCTTTATCTGTCACCGGCACAACTGCTGCTGCACCTTTATGTTTCACCAAATCCCATGTGACAACTTTTCCACTTGGAAGTTTCACGATATCTTCGTAAAATCCAACAACTTTTCCCTGGTGCATCAGATGTTGTTCTAATTTTTCGTATCCTTTCATAAAAATTCTCCTTTCAATTGGAAAAAGCGATAGATTTCTCTATCGCTTCTTGTTATTTCGCATAGTCTACAACTCGTGACTCTCTAATTACATTGACCTTGATCTGTCCTGGATAATCCAGATTCTCTTCGATCTGGTTTGAGATGTCTCTTGCCAGTAAGATCATATCATCGTCACTGATTTGTTCAGGAACTACCATAACTCGAATTTCTCGACCTGCCTGAATTGCAAAAGTTTTATCAACACCCTGGAAGGAGTCTGCGATCTCTTCCAGCTGTTTTAATCTTGTTGTATAACTTTCCAGTGTCTCGCTTCTTGCACCTGGACGTGCCGCTGAGATTGCATCAGCTGCCTGTACCAGACATGCGATCAATGATTCTGGTTCTTCATCACCATGATGAGATGCCACTGCATTGATGACAATTGGATTCTCCTTATACTTCTTACATAGATTCACACCAAGTTCTACATGAGAACCTTCTACTTCGTGGTCAATAGACTTACCGATATCATGAAGCAGACCTGCCCTCTTGGCCAGTCTTACATCGACACCGATCTCTGCTGCTAAAAGTCCGGATAACTGTGCAACTTCCATAGAATGCTTTAATGCATTCTGTCCATAGCTTGTACGGAACTTCATTCTTCCAAGAAGTCTTACAAGTTCTGGATGGATTCCATGAACTCCAAGTTCTAATGTTGCTGCTTCTCCTTCTTCGCGCATCATAGTCTCGACTTCTTTTGTCGCTTTCTCAACCATCTCCTCGATGCGTGCCGGATGGATTCTTCCATCCACGATCAGTTTCTCTAAGGCGATTCTTGCGATCTCTCGTCGAACCGGATTAAAGCTTGACAGCACAACAGCTTCCGGTGTATCGTCGATAATCAATTCAACTCCGGTAGCGTTCTCAATGGAACGGATATTACGTCCTTCACGACCGATGATTCTTCCTTTCATCTCGTCGTTTGGAAGCTGTACCAGCGAAATCGTTGTCTCAGCCACATGATCAACTGCACACTTCTGGATTGCAGTTACCACATATTCTTTGGCTTTCTTTCTGGCATCTTCTTTCGCTCTTGTCTCCATCTCTTTGACATACATTGCTGTCTCGTGTTTCACATCTTCTTTTACTGCTGATAATAATTGCTCTTTTGCCTGATCAGAGGTCAACCCGGAAATTCTTTCCAGTTCCTGTAGATGTTTTGCCTGCAGTTCCTGCAACTGAGCTTTCTCTGTCTCAATGTTCTTCTCTTTGGATGCTAATGACTGTTCTTTGCGCTCTAATACAGTAGCTTTCTTCTCAACAGTTTCTTCTTTAGAAAGAACTCTCTGCTCATACTTCTGCAGTTCTGCCCTGCGTTCTTTTGTCTCTTTTTCAAAGTCATGTCTCGCTTTTATAGTTTCTTCTTTTACTTCCAAAGTAGCTTCTCGTTTCTTCGCATCTGCTGCTTTGATCGCTTCATCTATAATCTCTCTGGCTTTGTCTTCTGCATTCCCGATCGTAATCTCCATCGCCTTCTTGCTTCTTGTATTAGCAACATAGGCAGATACCGGTACAGAAATAACCAAAGTTGCGATAATGGCTATCGTAATACCAACCACAGGTTTCCTCCTTATTCAATTTTTTGTGTATTCACACTTATTTAATTTTATATGTTTTTAACATAAAAGTCAAGGAAGTGATACCTCTTCTGTTCGAATTATCATAGCAGTTTTTCTTTTGATCGTAAGTCCCCCGCCAAAATCCACAGGATCTCCTGTGATAAGGTCTGTTCCACATCCTGCCTGTGCATCAAAATGTGCGGTAAATTCATTATCTCCACAGTTCACTGCAAAAATAATACGGTCTTCGTTTGTTCTTCTCTGGAATACCAGAACATCTGGTGCAATTGCCAGCTGTAAGTAATCTCCATATTTTAATGCAGGAGAACCAGCTCTTACCTCGGCAAGTTTTGCGATATAATCTGTCAGTTCATTTTCCACTAAATCTTCCTTATGGATTCTTGGGCGAAGACTGTCATCGCTTCCCTGTTCTTTCTTTCCTTCCATTCCCCATTCACTTCCATAATAAACTCCTGGAACTCCAGGCATTGCAAATTCCATTGCATAGATCAGTGGTAAATGCTCTTTATCTTCTAACTGGCTTGCAATTCTTTCTACATCATGATTATCCACAAAGTTATATAGTGGAAGTCCTTTATACAAGGTCCATTCTTCCGGTCCAAACTGACGGTTTAGGGAATATCCGATCTCATGCATGTTATGAGTATTAAAACTTGAATACAGTCCTTTATAACATTCATAATTCGTTACAGAATCCAGGAGTTCAGGATTCACAAGCTGTGTATAATCTCCATGAAGCATTTCCCCGATCATTAAAAATTCCGGATTCTTTCCATGGACAAAATCTACCAGTGCCTTCATAAAATTTCTATTTAACATATAAGCAACATCAAGTCTTAAACCATCAATACCAAGCTCATCCATCCATTTTCCAACAGACTCTAACAGATAATTTCGAACTTGTTCGTTATCGAGATTTAGTTTAACCAGTTCAAAATGGCCTTCCCATCCTTCATACCAAAATCCATCATCATAACCGCTGTTTCCGTCAAAATTAATATAAAACCAGTCTTTGTATGGAGAATCCCATTTCTTTTCTCTTACATCTTTAAATGCAAAGAATTCCCTTCCAACATGATTAAATACACCATCTAAGATCACTTGGATTCCTTCTTTATGCATCGCATCACACATTGTTTTAAAATCTTCATTCGTTCCAAGTCTTGCATCAATCTTTTGGTAATCTTTCGTATCGTATCCGTGGTTGCTTGATTCAAATACTGGAGAAAAATACACTGCATTCATCCCAAGTTTTTTAATGTGTGGAATCCAGTCGATCATCTCCAAAATTCCATGTGAAGGTTCCCCGTCTGTTAAAGCTCTTAGTGGAAATACCTGATAAATCATTAATTCGTTCATTTTCATAGTCTCTTTTCCTTTCCGTCATTCTGTGCTTTTTAGTGACTCTACCATATCAATCTTCTTTAACTGGAAATACATAAAGAAGTCTACGAGAATCGAGAAAGCAATTGTTAGTAAAATACTGTAAACATAGCTTGGAAAATAAATCTGTCTTCCAAACATGATCAAGTCAACTTCTGTTGTAAAGATTACATATTTGTGTAAAAGGATTCCTAAAACGATGCCTGCGATCGTTCCTAAAATCGTTAATAAAATATTTTCACGATAAACATAGGCGCCAACTTCACCATCATAAAATCCTAATACTTTGATCGTTGCAAGTTCCATTCTTCGTTCTGAGATATTGATATTGTTCAAGTTATATAATACCACAAATGCAAGCAGTCCTGCAGATACGATCAGTACAACCACAACGATATTTAGATTATTGACCATATCTGACATTGTCTTTGCATCATCTGCACAAAAATGCAGTGCTGAAGCTTCATCTCTTCTAAGAATCATTTTTCCATTTTCCTGCATCTTTTTCTTAGATATATTCTTTTCAATACAATATATACCTGTCGTCTGTGCTTTTTTGTGATACAGTTTTTCATAAAGTTTTGGTGTCATATAAACCTTATGCTGCAGATAATTTTCCGTGATCTGGCTTACTTTCGCTGTAATTTCTTTCTCTGCTGATTGCTTGATCTTAATAGAATCTCCCTTCTTAACTCCAAGTAAAGAAGCTGCTTTTTCTGTTAAAATGATTCCCTGATCATCCAAATGATATTTTGTCTTGCTCTTTCGGTCCTGAAGACTGATATATCCATTAAAATCTTTTCTGGACATTGGAAGGATCATCGTTGCATCCTGTTTTTCTCCATTTGCCCGGATCGTCACTGCAGATTCACTGACTTCCATCAGATCTGTCATCTGCTTTTGCTTCTTCGCATAATCCATCAAATCTTGTTTCTTTGTCTCACTGATCCCGTCTTTGTATGTGATAGAGAAATCATAGGTAATGATCTCTCCATATTGTTTTTGGGAAATCGCTGAAATGGAATCTTTAATTCCAAATCCTAAGAGCAGCAATGCCATACATCCACCGATTCCAAAGATCGTCATAAAGAATCTCTTCTTATAACGGAAAAGATTTCGCATCGTTGCCTTCCATATAAAACTTAATCGTTTCCATAAAAATGGGATTCGTTCCAGCAAAATTCGTTTTCCTTCTTTTGGTGCGACCGGACGCATCAGCTGTGCTGGTTTTTCTCTTAACTCTTTGTAGCATGCTGATAAGACTGCAAGCACAACAACGCCAACTGCCAGACCTGCTGCCATCACAGAATATTCCATCTCTAAAGGAGTATAGACATCTCCTAATCCTGTATACATCATCTTATATGCATTGATTATGATCCATGGAAGCAGTTTCTCACCGATCACAGCCCCTAAAATACTTCCACTGAGTGTTGCAGCAAGTGCATAAACAACATACTTCATTGCAATGCTTCCACCACTATATCCAAGTGCTTTCATCATTCCAATCTGTGTTCTCTGCTCTTCCACCATACGTGTCATTGCCGTCAGACTTACCAATGCAGCAACAAGGAAAAAGATGACTGGAACCACCTTACCAAGCGCCGCGATCCTGTCTGCTTCCTGCCCATATTCGACATAAGACTGTGTCTTTTCACGGTTTAAGACATACCATTTTCCTCTTTTGATGTCTTTGATCTCCTGCTTTGCTTCTTTAAATTTCTTATCTGCTTTCTTTCTGGATTTTTTTAATTTTTTCTCACCTGATGAAAGCTTCTTTTCAGCTGTGGAAATCTCAGTTTCTCCAGCTGTGATCTGCTTTCTTGCAGATACAAGTTTGGCTTCGTTTGATGCAATCGTTTGTTTGGCTGTTTTTAACTGACTGCTTTTTTGATCGAGTGTTGCTTCAGCTTTGGAAATTTTTGTTCTTGCCTGACGAATCTGTTTCTTTCCTGTCTTGATCTTATTTTTTGCTGTACTGATCTGTGCTTTCGCTGCATTGATCTGTTCTATGGAGGCTTTTGCTTCTTCCTGAGAGATCATTCCAGCCTGCAAAGCACCATGAATCTGCTGTTCTTGTTCTTTTAATTTTTGTTCCTGTGTTTTTATCTTTGCTTCTTGTGTTTTTAATTCTTTGCTCTTTGTATCTAATGTTTGTTTCTGTGCTTTTAACTGTTTTCTGGCACTTTGAATCTGTTTGATCCCTGACTGATACTGTGCTTTGGCTAATTTGATCTGCTGCTCACCGTTTATGATTTCTTTTTTACTCTGTTCTAGTTTTGCTTTGGAATCTTTGATCTTTTGTCTGGAATCTTTTAATTTCTTTTCTGCCTGATCTAATTTTTTATATGCCTTTTTCTTTTCTTTTTTCGCGATCTTATCTTCCGCTTCTTTCTGAATCTCCTGCAGACGTTTTTCATTCTCAGTCTTAGAGATATCCTTGATCTCTGTTTCCAGCTGTTTTACTTTATTCTTATAAGTATCGCTGTATGCTCTTTCTTCTTTGGCTCCTTTTGCCGTTAAATAGACTTCTGTGTAAACATCTGAAGAGAATTCGGATTTTTCTACCACGATAAATCCAGATAAAGTTCCCGTCCCAATCGTTGTGCTTCCTCTGGACCTTGAAAGATATTCTGCGGACCTTCCAATTCCTGTGATCTTGTAGGTTGTATCATGTAAAGTATCCTTAAGATTATCATCTGTTCCAGAAGATAATACTAAAGTATCTCCCTTCTTTAATCCATGCTGGCTTGCATACCATTCATCTACCAGACATTCCCCTTGTTTCTTTGGCAGTCTTCCATCTGCGATCGTGATCTGATTAAGCTTCTTCGTCTTTGCCATGACCTTGATCGCATGCTCTTCATCACTGCCTTGTTTTCTTGATATAACATCGGTAGAATAACTTCCCTCTGCATCTTGTACTTTAGAAAGTTTCCTGATCGACTCTAAATTGTCCTTGGAAATTCCCATTGTCCCCATCACTTTGACATCCATAAGCCTTGAATCATCAAACTGATGATCCGCTGTGATATGCATATCTTTTTGTGTCACACGGATTCCAGCATAAAATGCGACTCCCAATACAACAATAAAAAAGATGGATAAAAATCTCGGAAGGGTTCCTGTGATCGTTCTGTATATGTCTTTATGTAATGCTGTTTTTTTCATATGCAGTTCCTACCATTCAATCGTCTCCACTGGTTGTGAGTGTTCATTTATCGTTATATTGCTGATCTTTCCATTCTTCATCTCGATCACACGGTCTGCCATCGGTGCGATCGCTAAGTTGTGTGTGATCACAACGACTGTTTTTCCTTTTTTGTGACACGTATCCTGAAGTAATTTTAGAATTGATTTTCCTGTCTGATAATCAAGTGCTCCGGTTGGTTCATCACAAAGAAGGATCTTTGGATTCTTGGCAAGTGCTCTTGCGATCGATACTCTTTGCTGCTCTCCTCCTGATAACTGTGCAGGGAAATTATTTAACCGATGTCCAAGACCTACATCTCTTAATACTTCCTCAGCATCCAGTGGATCTTTACTGATCTGAAGTGCTAATTCCACATTCTCCGTTGCAGTAAGATTTGGCACCAGATTATAAAACTGAAACACAAATCCAATATCATCTCTTCGATATCCTGTCAGCTGTTTTTTGTTCCATTTTGAGATGTCTTTTCCATCTACAAAAACAGCGCCACTGGTTGCAGTATCCATACCTCCTAAAATATTTAAAACGGTAGTCTTTCCTGCACCACTGGCGCCAATGATCAAGGCAAACTCACCTTTATTCACCGTAAAATCAATCCCATCTACGGCCTTGGTGATCACCTCTCCTGTTTTATATATTTTCTTTACATTCTCTAAACGAATCAATTCCATAAATATGTTTCTCCTTTATAGAGAATTTTATCATATTTTGACTGATCCGACCAGTCTGCTACTTGAACTGATTCAATGAACTTTCGTACTCATAACCGATAGATGAAAGCTTTTGTTTTATCTCATTTTCATCAAGATCCAGTGATCTGCAAAGATCTTCATAGGAATCGTAAAAATCACGTAATTGTGTATTGATGTAGCTTAGTAACATTACTGGGTCTTTTGGTATCATGTTCGTTTCTCCTTTTTCTCAGTATCTCTTAATCATCTCTCTATGGCTCTACCACATGAAGTTCTCCTGTCACGGAATCCATCACATATCCAGAGATTTTCACATCTTTTGGAATCAATGGATGTTTTCTCAACATTTCGACAGAATCTTTTACTGAACTTTCCACACAGTCAAATCCTTCCAGCCATGTATCAAAATCAATGCCACAATGTCGGATCAACTCAATCGTTTCTTCACTGACTCCTCGATCCATCATATGTCCTATCATCATATCACTGTTAATATGCTGTACTCCACAGTCAGTATGTCCAATGACCATAACTTCCTCAATTCCAAGTTCAAAAATACCAACTAAAACACTTCGTACCACACTTCCAAAAGCATGGCTTACAACACCTCCGGCATTCTTAATGATCTTCACATCACCATTTTTGATTCCTAATGCTGCTGGCAGTAATTCAGTAAGTCTTGTATCCATACATGTAATGATCGCAATCTTCTTATCTGGATATTTGCTTGTCTTATACTGTTCATACTTTTTTTCTTTTACAAATTCTTTGTTATATTTTAAGATTTCATCTATCATAAGTTATACTCCTATCCCAATGTGATATCTGCAGTCTTTCCTTTACATGCTTTTAAATAATCTTGTGTCATAAGTTCGATCTGAATTCCATTCTTGCCACCGCTTACAATGATCTTTTCCTGACTATTCGCACTTTCATCAAGTACTGTTGGATAATCTTTCTTCATTCCAATGGCTGTACAGCCGCCACGGATATATCCTGTGATCTTATTGATATCTTTGACATGGATCATCTCCACAGATTTCTCTCCTGCTGCCTTTGCCGCTTTCTTAAGATCCAACTCTTTATCGATCGGAATGACAAATACAAAATATCCTCCGCTTTTTCCTTCTGTCACAAGTGTCTTAAACACTCTTTCATATGGTTCATTTAACATATCTGCAATCGTAATTCCATCAATAAATTCCTTACATTCATAACGATGTACTTCAAACGGTATCTTCGCCCTCTCAAGCATTCTCATTGCATTCGTTTTTGGTTCTTTCTTTGCCATTTTTAATGTCCTCCTTGCTGATTTATCTTCCTGGCAAAATCTATATTATCGTGCAAACACTCCATAGATCAGTGATACATAACATGCAAAATCACCAATCCTTTTTCTTTGATTTCCAAGATTTTCTCTCCACTTTGCCTGTTTACCATGTTCTTTTGTGTATGCCGCCAATTCATCTAATGAATGGATCACGCTGTTATGCATGATTGTTCTCTCATCATTACTCCGATCTGTCTTTGGAGTGATCTTCCAGTGTGCCCTGAGGCTTCCATAATCGATCATGCAGTGAAGTGCATGATCCCATAGTTTATCATATGTTTCATCTTCTTCCAGATTCTCTTCCAACAATTCTTCATATATTTTCATTGCTTGTTCAAAATCAAGAAAATCCGGCATTTGTAAATAATTGTTATATATAAAATCTTTTTGCATAGAAAACCTCCCTATATTCTTTACACTACTTGTGCACATTATATCATATTTTTCATATATTGAGAGTAAAAGATGTTCAGAGGATATTCTTATGCCAGAAATGCAAAATAAAGATCTTGTTGATCAGGGTCGTTTAAAAATACAGGTTACTTCAAATATCGGATCTGTTCCAATTTCTGATGCTGCAATTGAAATTTCTTATACTGGAGATCCTGATTCCATTCTTGAGACAGTTCATACCGATGAAAATGGCCAGACTCCCGCTGTGGATCTTCCTGCACCTCCCGTTGAATATAGTATGTCTCCAAGCGATAACCAGCCTTATTCCGAATACAATTTAAAAATCCGTTCGAAAGATTATGAAACTGTCACGATCTCAGGTGCACAGATTCTCTCTGGTGTCCAAGGGCTTCAATCCATTTCTATGGTTCCTGAGGAAACCAGCACTTCCACCGAAGAAAATCCTATCGTAATCGGTCCTCATACTCTGTGGGGAAATTATCCGCCTAAAATAGCTGAATCTGAGATCAAGCCAGTCAATGAAAGTGGTGAAATTGTTCTAAGCCGTGTCGTGATCCCTGAATATATCATTGTTCATGACGGTTCTGTCGGAGATAAAACAGCACAAAATTACTATGTCCGTTACAAAGATTACATCAAAAATGTTGCTGCCTGCGAAATCTATTCTACATGGCCAAGAGCAACACTTGAAGCGAATATCCTTGCCATTATGTCATTTACTTTGAATCGTGTATACACGGAGTGGTATAGAAATAAAGGACACGACTTTACGATCACATCCTCTACAGCTTATGACCATAAGTTTATTCCCGGAAAAACTACGTATGATTCCATCAATACGATCGTTGATGAGATTTTTGCAGATTATCTATCAAGGCCAAACGTCAGACAGCCGATCCTTACGCAGTATTGCGATGGGAAGAAGGTGTCTTGTCCAGAATGGATGACGCAATGGGGTTCAAAATATCTTGGAGATCAGGGTTATGCTCCGATTGAGATTCTGAGATATTATTATGGAGAAAGCATGTATATCAATACCGCAGAACAGATTTCTGGAATTCCATCTTCCTGGCCTGGATATGACCTAACCATTGGAAGCAGCGGAGATAAAGTCCGCCAGATGCAGCAACAGTTAAATCGAATTGCAAGAGATTACCCATCTCTGCCTACGATCGCTGCGGATGGAGTTTTTGGAGAATCTACAGCTAATGCGGTAAGGAAATTCCAGAATGTCTTCGGACTGCCTCAGACGGGAATTGTGGATTATCCTACTTGGTATAAGATCAGTGAGATTTACGTTGGGGTTAGCCGGATTGCGGAGTTGAATCCTTAAATTACTCTTGCTCTCTTATTTCCTTTTATATAAACAGGGTAGTTACATTTATAAAAATATAACTACCCTGTTTGTTGTTAGAAATAATTTTTCTTATATCAGAAACTTTTTAACGTCTCTTATAAGTTCCACCATATGGAATCTTTGCATCTCTTCCATCTTTGCAATACACTCTTAACTTTTTCTTAGATAATTTTAGTCGAACATAAGAGCCACCTGTTACTTTATATCTATTTTTCCCTATTTTCTTTACTTTTTCCTTTGCAAAAAAAGAGCCATTAATATATACCTTAAATGTTTTGTTTTTCTTTAAAACAATCTTAGTCTTTTGCCCAGAATTTAAATTACATCCTGTATATGTACCTGAAAATGAATAATTTTTCGCAGATACATTAACCCCGCTGCTGCTAATTACCAGCATTACTGCCAATAATATAACCATAATATTTTTTGTTATTTTCTTCATTTTAATTTACCTCCTATAAGCATTATACACGATTGCATCTTACTTTGTCTCCTTTATCGCAACCCTCCTATCTATTATTTTCAATTATTCACTGTCTGCAATTTTCTTAATATTGGCCTTCTCATATTTATTTAATACACTTTCATCAAAATCGTCCGAATATATAATTTTCTGTATTCTGAGATTCCGTATTTTGCAGACTTCCAGACTTTCTATGTTGTATTGCTTACCGCATAATCATCTGCATAAATACTAAAATTATCTTGTACGACCACCTCCGCCTTTTTACCTAAATTCTTAGCATGATATTTGATATAAATCATCGCAAGACTGTGGCCATTATAAAAACTTCCATAATCTGTAATTGTAAATTCTAATTTTGTATTTTCTCCATGAACTTTTTAATTTTCCTTGTTTAATTTTTGATAAATATCTTTCTCTGTATCATCTGGATATTCCTGAATGATCTTGTAAATTGGCGTAATTGTCATCTCGTCTTCTACCAAGTCATCTGCTATCTTTGATATGGAATCTCCTTTTTTATTTTTTTCTGAATCTGAATAATTAATTTTAATGTTTCTCCTTGATTAATTGCTGCATCTAAGATTGTACACATGGTAATCTCTCCCTTCTCATTCTGTTCTATATTCAACTGTAGAAATCTTTCATCTTCTGCAAAAATTTTCATGAATTTCAACATTGCATCTACGTGTTGAATTGGTTTATGATTTTCAATTAGCTTGTTTGATTCTCTATTCCGAAAATGATCTTGTAATTATCTCCATGTTTCCATACTTTCAGAATATCTCTTTCTTGTTCATGTAATGTATCATCTGCTGCTTTATATTGTGATTTTACTTTGCTTTCTGATAATTCTTGTGGTTTTATCACTTGCTTTCCATTATAGATTAATACATTGATAATATCAGCAAATACATCTTTATAATCTTCCAATAATTTCTCTACTTTATCTTTTTCTGCCATGCCGCCTCCATTATTGTGTAAATAAAATATCTTTACGTGATCTTTTTTGCAGAACTGCAATTATTTGAACTGTTTTTTACAGAGAAATATGAATTTCTTTTGATTTGTAATCTAGATTATCGATATTTTTATTTTACATATTTTGGCAGGCGGTTTTACATTAAATTCCATATATTTTATTTATTATTAGTATAATATATTTTCTATTTATTTTCAATGCTATTATATTATCGTTACATAATTATGTGATAAACAACAAGAAAAGGAGCAGTCACTTAATATGATATGCTCCCTTTTCTCATCTTTTATTTAGATTTTACAAGACATCTTTTCTTATAAAAAGCAATTCCATAACACAACACTTCCTCATAAGTATCCTCAAATTCTTTTGCATACATCTTCGTATCAATCTGATCCAATGCTTTTTGACAATCTCTTTCAAGATCTTCTAATTTTCTGGAATATTTTGCTTCAAATACTGCAGCCTGTCCCGTCACATCATTGTAGATTACAATATCGCTCCGTCCTTCTCCATGCTCCCTGTTTGACTCCACACTATAACCAGCTCCCGCAAAGATTCCAGCAAGAAATGCATGGTAGAAATCTTCTCTGTAATCATAATAACTGATCGTCATTCGAAGTAAAGCACTGATCTCTTTTGTCAATTTATCCGGATCTTTATTCCACACTGCATCAAACAAAGCTTTTCGATTCATCACTCTTGTGCTGTCTTCAAACCACTTTCTTACGGTTGATTCAAAAATCTCTTTGATTTCTTTGTTTGGAATTCTTAATTCAACCAATCCCTCCGCATCACATTCCCCTGCTTTTGTAAGATATCCTGTAAGATAAAGAATGCTCCACAGATTATCCTCTGATGAATGCAAATAATCATATGTGAGATCTTCCTCTATCTTCTGACGGATACTTCCACCAGCAATCAAGGTCTCCAATTTCTTTCGAATGGATGCTCCCGTATAATCAATAAATGAACGGATAATTGCATTATCACTAGTATTCTTCCAATAACTTACTGGCCTTGACTCAATATCATTCTGAAGATCTCGTAAATAATTCATAACATCCCATGGACAATAAACTTCAAACTCTCCAAAATTATATCCATCATACCATTCCTTTATAAGATTCGCTTTCTCTTTGATCTCAACATCTGCTAGCAATTTATCTACATCCTGTTGTGTAAATCCGTAATACTCATTATATCTGGTTGAAGAAATTGTATCTGATACAAAGTTATTTGTTCCAGTGAAGATACTTTCTTTCGCAATCTTTAAACATCCTGTGACCACCGCAAATTTTAATGATGAATTATCCTTTAGTGCAGTACTGAGCATACCCTTCATGATCTCTAACATTTCTTTGTAGTAGCCATTACTGCTTGCTTTGGCAATTGGAACATCATATTCATCAATCAGCAGTATGACTGGTTTTTTGTAATAGCTTTTCAACATATTAGTAATTCTTAATATGCAGCTTTGAATTTCTGTCATATTGGCATTACAACTCTTTAATTTTTCAAAGACCAGTTTGTCTTCTTTATCTATATCATCACTGTTCAATAAATATATATGTTGTTTACATAACTCTGACACAATAAATTTAAGAAAATTAAACGCATTCTCAAATGTAGTTCCATCTACATCTTTGAAAGACAAAAACAATGTTGGATACTGATTCATCCACTTTTCACAAATCTCAGTTTCTTTAGAAATCTCAAGTCCCTCAAATAGTCCTTTGCTATCCTTCTTGATATCCAAGAAACTATTCAACATACTCATCGCCATCGTCTTCCCAAAACGTCTAGGACGCGTGATCAACGTCACCTGATCCATCTCACCCCGCAGCAACGTCTTGATCAAACCAGTCTTATCCACATAATAATAATCCAACTCCCGAATTCTCTCAAAATCCGAAATACCAACAGGAATATTTAGACTCTTCATTTCCTACTTACTACCTCCTTTCCTTCCATTAATTATATACTAATAAGTAAATTAAAAAACCAATATTTAAATTCCAAAACAACAAAAATTATCGCCAACAAACTCCAAGAATAAATAGTTGATCATCCAAAACCGTATGAGCTCGTCGGCACTTAATGAGCAGTGATGATTTATCATCGCTGTCGAATTTAGTGTCCGCTACGTGCGAATCCGAGCGAGAGCGGGTTTGGGAGGGTCAACTATTTATTCACTTCGAAATGCTGATAATCCTTAGAACTTCTCCAATTTCCACCCCAGCTGAATCCATATTTCTTAAAGATCTTATAAGCCGTATCATTCTTATGGATCATATAACGTTTATATTTTCCTTTACACTTTGATGTCCTTCTCTCTTTATAAACCTTTCCATTCGAAGGAGAAACCTTATTTCCCTTTACCCATGGATTAATTCTTGGATTGATATCGATCGCTAATCCATAAGAGTGATTGGACAACTTGTTCGTTCCACTGATCACACGATAATTAAACGCAGAAGTATTATTCGCAGACATAGATTTATTATCATCCGCATCATAATCATCGATCAGACTCATTCTCTGAATTCTGTATTTCTTCTGATATAACTCATAAAATACCTTTACCGTTTTCTTCGCGATCTTCTTATTAACGATCATCTCCCCATGCTTTACCTTCCCATCAAATCCATAATGAAGCACCTGCACATATCGAAGATCAGATAACTTAATATTCTTATTCTTCCGATAAGACTTCCCAGTAATCCTCTTCTCAATCTTTGGGGAGATTGTCTCATAAGTAAAACCCTTTTTATACGTATATTTCGAAGCAGCATCTGCTGCCTTCTTCTGCAAACAAACCGGAATCGCAGCTACTGTCAACGCTGTTAATGCGATTAAAGTCTTTAATTTCCATTTTGAATTATTCATATCCATTCTTCCTTTCCAAATTTTGATTTTATTATAACACAGTTTCCCACAACCATAGAAAAAAAGAAACATCCCTAAAATTCTTCTCCCTCAATCATCACTACTCCTCTACGTATATTTATATTCTTATATTCATACCATCAATACCCTAAATCCAAGAATATTTTAAATAATAACTGCCCCGTAACCGTATGAGCTCGCCTGCACTTAGTGAGTGGCTGGTCGAAAGACCTGTCACGAACTTAGTACAGCTGCGTGCGAATCCGAATGAGAATGGGTCACGGGGCAGTTATTATTTAAAATATTCGTTCACAACCTAAATTATTTGCTATAAACCAAAAACTGATACTCAATATCAAAATAAGTCTCTTCATCGCTTTCTTGCACAATCTTCCACTCTGGCATCTCATCCAGATTTGGAAAATAAGTATCAGCATCATAAGCAAAGTCTGTTCTTGTAACATATGCTTTATCGCAGTATGGAAGCATCATACGATAGATACTTTCTCCTCCGATAATAAAGATATCTTCATCTTTATATTCTTCAAGTTCATCTAATAATTCTTCCTTGCTTCCAACAACGATCGCTCCTTTGGCATCGTAATCTTTGTCGTGTGTTAATACGATATTGGTTCTCTTTGGAAGCGGCATTCCATTTGGAAAGCTTTCTAATGTTTTGCGTCCCATGACAACAACTTTTCCTGTTGTCATCTGACGAAACATCTTCATATCATTTGGGATATGGACTAAGAGTTCATTGTTCTTTCCAATTCCCCAGTTCTTATCTGCATTTACAATAAGATTCATCTCATGTTCTCCTTCTTATATTGCGATTGGAATATCTTTGATCTGCTCTCCTGCCTGATAGTCTTCGATCTTAAAGTCATCTGTTGTAAATTCATAGAAATCTTTGACTTCCGGATTCAGTGTTACTTTTGGTGCAGGATAAGTCTCTCTCTTGATCATTTCTTTGATGATCGGAATATGACGGTCATAAATATGAGCATCTGCGATCACATGGACTAATTCTCCAGCTTCCATGTCACATACCTGTGCCATCATATAAACTAATGCTGCATACTGTACAACATTCCAGTTATTGGCTGCAAGAATATCCTGAGAGCGCTGGTTTAAGATCGCATTTAATGTAAGCTTATCATGTCCCGGCTTCTTTGTGACATTAAATGTCACACTGTACGCACATGGATAAAGATTCATCTCATGCAGATCCTGATGGACATAAATATTCGTCATGATCCTTCTGCTGTATGGATTGTTCTTAAGATCATAGATCACGCGGTCTACCTGATCCATCATTCCTTCTTTGTACTGATGTTTGATTCCCATCTGATATCCATAAGCTTTTCCAATAGAACCGTCTTCATCTGCCCATTCATCCCAAACATGACTCTTAAGGTCATGTACATTATTTGATTTTTTCTGCCAGATCCATAATAATTCATCGATCGCTGACTTGATATAAGTCTTTCTTAGTGTCAGTGCTGGAAATTCTTTTGACAGATCATAGCGGTTTACAACACCAAACTGTTTGATCGTATAAGCAGACTCTCCGTCCGGCCAGTGTGGGCGGACTTTCTCGCCCTCTGTACTTGTTCCATTCTCTAAAATATCTTCGCACATAGATATAAATACCTGATCTGCATAACTCATTCTTTATCGTTCTCCTTTTCTTCTTTCTCACTGTTGATCGTAAGCATCTCAAATCTTCGTTTAAAAAATGCGATCTTACGGTCAAACACTCCTAATCTGTATAGATTGATCACAAACATTCCAAGGATCAGTACCAGTAACATTCCGCCTAATCCTCCGAACTTCAGGCCAACATAGATCAGAAAGATCGTTGTCAGTGCTGAAATTCCCATACTGTCTCCCATCATCTTTGGCTGCAGAATCTGTTTTAATACAAGACAGATCGCATAAACGATCAACAAGATAATTGCTGTCTTGATATCCCCTGTGATCAGTTTAAATATTGCCCATGGTATAATGACTGTACCCGTTCCAAGAATTGGGAATATATCAACAATTCCTACTAACACAGCGTAAATAAATGAATGTCCGATTCCTGCAATAAAAAATCCAATCCATAAAATCGCTATGATAATAACCATAATCTTTAGCTGTGCAAGACAGTAACTTACTAAAACTCCAACGGAATTCTTCATAAACACATCGATCTTATGTTTTACAAATCCAGGAATGCATTTCTCATACCATACAATGATCTTTTCACGTTCCAGTGAAAACATGTAAGCTGAAAATAACATGACTACCAGACCTAAAAGTCCGCTTGTCACACCTTTGGCAACACCTCCCGCATGAGCTACCCCATAATCTCCTGCAGATGTCGCTGCCTTCTTCAATAATTCCCCGATAGAACCACTCCACTGTTCAAACTGTTTACCAAAAGAAGGGGGCAGAATACTCAAAAAATGTTCTATCTTCTTCTGAAAAACAACTCCCTGCCTCATAACTTCCTGTCGGATGTCTGGCATGTCTTGTACAAATCCGATCACCTGCAGTGCAATTCCTCTCACTGCAAAATAAAGAATTGCAAGAATTGCTGTGATAACCACTGCGATTAAAATGGCAGAACCGAATTTCTTCGGCAGTTTTACTTTCTTCTCCAGATATTCGATCACTGGGTGTGCCATCATCGATATGATCCAGCCAGCCACAAACGGCCATAAAAATACCAACGTCTTAGGTAACACAAAGATCAAAAGCAATGCTCCTGCCAGTATTACCAGTAACTCCATGATAATATCCAGATAAATCTCCCAACGTTTCATAATCGTATCACTCCTTGATGTAATTAGTATATCTTGAAATTTTCATACTATTTTCCATCTCTTAAAAAACCATTATACGTTACAAACTGCTACTTGGCAATTCTTATCTCATCTTTCTGTCTGTCATAATAATATACATGATCTGATAAGATTTCTTCTCTGTCAACGACCATACGGTTTGTCTCTCTGACCATCCTCGCAAGTTCTTCCGGACTTTTTGCATATTCATCATCCAATAAAATGATAACCTCATGAATACTGCTTGGGAGAATATAAAGATCATGTTCCATATATTTTGCAAAATCGCTCACAACGTCTTTGTAAAGAATGACCGAAGCCCCATTCATATAGTCACCATTTGACATCACAAAGAGTGGTATCTCTTGCTCTATGATCCTTACCGGAAGTACAGACTGGACCTTTCTCATCACTGGTGGAAAGATCTTTTCTGTATTTTCTCTTGCATCCATCATCATCTGATCTTTTGAAACACCCCACATGAGCAGTTCTTTATTTCTTACCATTGCACTCGCCATCCCATCATGATTGCGATATGCGGCCCAGCGGTATGTCACTGCAAGGTCCAAAAAACGTTCATGTGGGGCATACTTTAACACTTCCTTATTCTTCTCATAGTTCACGATCCGGTAAAACAGATTCTTCTTAATGTGCTCATAATCTGAGATTTTATCCTCATCAAGATAAAAACCGATCTGGTGTCCTTGATAAACCCTCGCAATCTCCTGCATTGTCTCATCAATCGGCTGTCCTCCCAGATAATTGCGGTAAAATGGTTCTAAGTATAATACTGGAAGCAGATAATTTTTCTGTTCCCCGATGGATAATCCCATCATCGAAACCTGATTATTCTTCTTTACCCTCTGTACCATCACTTTCTTTCCTTCCATCCCAGGAAGATAATCTACAATATGGCTTTCTACATACAAATAAAATTCTTTCTCGTCTAACATGGCTTTCTCCTTTTTGGTGGCTGAAAACACATGCCATAACCCCAATTTACTTTGTCTTCCTCATTGTTTTCATATGTAAATAATTTCCATATTATCATACAATATTTTCCAGTTTATTGCAACAAAAAAGGAATTTATTTTTCAAAATTCCTTTTTTATCACTTCTATGAATTTTATTTATCTGCTGTAAATTCCTTTAAGAAATCAAGCAATGTTTCCATCTCTTCTCTTGTACCGATCGTAATCCTTAAATAATTATCAATTCTTGGCTGATTAAAATAACGAACATAGATCTTTGCTTTCTTCGCTGCTTCAAAGATTTCTTTGGCAGCTACACTCTCATGTGTTGCAAAGATGAAGTTTGCTTTGGAATCTGCGAAACTAAATCCGATCTTTCTCATCTCTGTCTGGAACCATTCTCTTGTATCGATGATCTTTTGTCTTGTCTCCTGGAAATATTCTTCATCTTCTAAGATGGCTGTTCCAAGAACAATGGATGGCTCATTCATTGTGTAAGAGTTATAAGAATATTTGACATCGTTCATTGCTTTGATCAGCTCTTTATTACCAATCGCATATCCGATACGAAGCCCTGCTAAGGATCTTGATTTGGAATATGTCTGAACAACTAAGACATTGTCATATTTTCTTGTCAGTTCTTTTGCTGTGTCACCACCGAAGTCGATATAGGCTTCATCAACGATCACAACAACATCCTGATTGTGTTTGATGATATCTTCTACAACATCTAAAGATAAAAATGCTCCTGTTGGTGCATTCGGATTTGGGAATACAACTCCGCCATTTTCTGCATAATAGTCTTCTTTCTGAATCTCAAATGCATCGTTGACTGCTTTCTTCTCATATGGAATTCCAAATAATTCTGCCCATACTGGATAGAAAGAATATGTGATATCTGGGAAGAAGATTGGTTTCTTGCCATTAAAGAATGTCATAAATGCAACAGCAAGCACGTCATCTGATCCAACTCCAACAAATACTTCTTCTTTGTCAAATCCATGATAAGAAGCGATTGCTTCCACCAATTTTGTTGCTGCAGGATCTGGGTATTTGCGAAGATTCTTGATCTCGCTCATCGCTTCCTTGATCTTCTTGGATGGCGGGTAAGGGTTTTCATTTGTATTTAACTTGATCACACCTTCTTCTTTTGGCTGTTCCCCCGGTGTGTAAGGTTCTACTTTTCGTACATTATCTCTCCAGCTTTTCATGAAAGTCTCCTTTAACTGTATTTATTTGCGGTAATCATCGATCAGTTTCTTAAATAATGGAAGGGCTTTTTCGATACGCTCTGTTGGTACGCAGTATGAAATACGCACGTATCCTGGGCATCCAAAACTGTCTCCAGGCACGATCAACAGATCATATTCTTTCGCCTTTTCACAAAATGCATTGGCATCTTCTTCTAATGCTTTCGGGAATAAATAGAATGCTCCACCTGGTTCTATACATTCATATCCCATGTCAACTAATGCATTGTAGAATAGATCTTTATTCTTCTGATAGATAGAAAGATCAGAAGTCAGATCAACACATTCTCCGACTACTTTCTGGTACAGTGTTGGCACACATACATAAGAAAGTAAACGTGCAGATGCAATAAATGCTGGCAGTAAATTGTCAAAATCTTCTGCTTCATTTGGTGCTACGATGTAACCTACTCGTTCTCCTGGCAGTGATAAGGATTTACTGAAAGAATATGCAACTAATGTATTATCATAAAAATGTGGAACATATGGCACTTCAAATCCATCATATGCGATCTCTCTGTATGGCTCATCGGAAATGATGTAAATGCTGTGTCCGTATTCTTTTTGTTTCTTCTCTAATAATGCAGCTAATTTCTCGATCGTCTCTCTGGAATAAACAACTCCGGATGGATTATTTGGAGAGTTGATTAAAATTGCTTTCGTATGTTCGCTAATCGTCTCTTCTAATTCTTCAAAGTTGATCTGGAATGCTTTGGTATCTGCGGAAATGACTTTTAACTTACATCCTGCTCCCTGTGCATAGACTGCATATTCTGGGAAATGTGGTGCGAATGTGATGATATCGTCTTCTGGTCCGTCAACTAATGTCTTAAAGCAGATTCCAAGAGCTGCTGCCGCTCCGATCGTCATAAAGATATTCGCTGCTGTATAGTTTGTATCAAATCTTCTATTTAAAGACTTGGCAATATTTTCTCTTACTTCTAACACTCCGGCATTGCTTGTATATCCGTGGATGTCCACTGGATCAGATGTCTTTAACAGGCGAAGTGCTGTCTCATCGATTTCTTTTGGTGCTGGAACACTTGGGTTTCCGATACTGAAATCAAGTACATTCTCTGCTCCAACTTCTCTGGCTCTTTTCATTCCATATTCGAAAATATCACGGATAACGGAATGCTGTTTAGATAATTCTACTACTTCTTTTGATAACATGATCTGTCTCTTCCTTTCTTTGCGTACTCCAAAGAATCCATGATCTTTTGATTCCTCGAATGCATTACATTTATTTTACAAAAAAATGCAGAAAATTACAACAACCATGGCTGATTGCTGTAATTTTCACTTCATTTTCTCTGAGGATCATTTTATTCATCTAAAGCGTCTCTTAAGCTCTTTGTAAATTCATAAACTTTTTCAGGACTTTCTTCACCATATTTGCTGATCAGTTTAACGATCGCACTTCCAACGATAACTCCATCACAGTATGTACTCATTTTCTTCGCCTGTTCTGGTCCTGAGATACCAAATCCTACGGCACAAGGAATCGTTGCATTTTTCTTGATGATTCCAAAGAATTCATCAAAGTCTGTCGTGAATTCACTTCTTGTTCCTGTAACCCCAATAGAAGATACGCAGTATAAGAATCCTTCTGCTTCTTTCGCAATTGTTGCGATTCGGTCATGAGATGTTGGTGTTACAAGACTGATATTGTCAACTCCGTGAGCTGTTGCTACACCCTGAATCTCGTCTTTTTCTTCATATGGCATATCTGGAACGATGACTCCCTGAATTCCACATTCATTACAAAGGTTAAAGAATCTTTCTGTTCCAAAGCGATAGATCGTATTGATATACATCATCATAACAAATGGTGTTTCTTTGATCTCTTCTCTTAATTCTTTCACCATCTGGAAAATTCCTTTTAGTGTTGTACCACCTGCAAGAGAATGCTGGCTGGCTTCCTGAATGACAACACCTTCTGCGATTGGATCTGAGAATGGAACACCAATCTCGATCACATCAGCTCCTGCTTTTACCATCGCTCTGATATTTTCTTTTGTTGTCTCGTATCCATAATCTCCGGATACGATATATGTTACTAATGCCTTCTGGCCATTCTTTTTTCTATTCTCAAATGTCTCTCTAATTCTCATCTAACTGCACTCCTCTGTATCTTGCTACCTGATAAACGTCTTTGTCTCCACGACCGGACAGACAGATTACGACTGACTGGTCTTTGCTCATTGTTGGAACGATGTCCATGGCTGCTGCCACTGCATGAGATGATTCGATCGCTGGAATCACTCCTTCTGTTTTAGATAAATATTCAAAGGCTTTGACTGCCTGTTCATCTGTGATACTTACATATTCAGCTCTTCCGATTTCATGAAGATGTGCATGTTCTGGTCCGATTCCTGGATAATCAAGTCCTGCAGAAATAGAATATACAGGGTCGATCTGTCCTTCTTCGTTCTGTAAGAATAAACTCTTCATTCCATGGAAGATACCTTTGCTTCCTTTTGCGATCGTTGCTGCATGATCTAATGTATCAATTCCACGTCCAGCTGCCTCTGCACCGATCAGTCTGACACTTTCATCTGGGATAAAGTCATAGAACATTCCCATCGCATTTGATCCTCCACCAACACATGCAAAGACTGCATCTGGAAGTTTTCCTTCCACTTCTTTCATCTGTGCTTTTGTCTCTTCTCCGATGATCTTCTGGAAGTCACGAACCATCGTTGGATATGGATGAGGTCCCATAACTGATCCGATACAGTAAAATGTTGTCTCAATATTTGTAGCCCAGTCTCTCATTGCCTCGTTGATCGCATCTTTTAATGTTCTTGTTCCACTTTCTACCGCATGAACTTTCGCTCCAAGAAGTTCCATACGATATGCATTTAAGCTCTGGCGTTCCACATCTTCTGCTCCCATGTATACAACACATTCCATATCAAATAATGCTGCAACCGTTGCTGTGGCAACTCCGTGCTGTCCTGCACCTGTCTCTGCGATGATTCTTTTTTTCCCCATTCTCTTTGCAAGTAAGATCTGACCTAATACGTTGTTGATCTTATGAGCACCTGTATGATTTAAATCTTCTCGTTTTAAATATACTTTCGCTCCACCAAGATCTTTTGTCATCTTCTCTGCATAGTATAAAAGAGATGGACGGTTTGCATAATCTCTGTATAACTGACGTAACTCAGCTAAAAATTCTGGGTCATTTTTGTATTTTTCATAAGCCTCGTTTAACTCATTTACTGCATTCATTACGATTTCCGGTACATACTGTCCACCGTACTCTCCAAATCTTCCAATTTTACTCATGTCTTCCTCCTGTAATCTGCATGATTTCTTTCATTTTTTTCAAATCTTTGTATCCATCGGTTTCGATTCCACTGGAAATATCGATTCCGTATGGATGAACTTTTTCTATGATTTCTTTTATATTGTTGCCTTGAAGTCCGCCTGCAATGAAAAATGGCTTGCTGATACCTTCTTCTGGAATCAAGTCATAATTCATTACTTTTCCGGTGCCTCCATACATATCTTTTTCTTCTGTAAATGTATCCAGTAACAGTTTATCGACTGGAAGCTTTTCGGCTTCTTTAATGTCTTTTGTATCTTTTACTCTGACAGCCTTCCAGATTTGTTTGTCTGTCTGTTGTTTTAGCTGCTCGATATAAGTACTGTCTTCATCACCATGTAACTGGATGACGTCTAATGGAACTTCATTTGCAATCTCTGTGACTTTCTCCATCGTTTCGTTTACGAACACTCCGACACTTAAAATCTTTTGATCTAAATTTTGATCAAGTTCTTTTGCCTGCTGCCCTGTCACATAACGCTTGCTTTTTGGAAAGAAGATATAACCGACCGCATCTGGTTTTACTTCATTTGCATATGCGATATCTTCTTTTCTTCGCATGCCGCACATCTTTACCTTCAATGACTGTTCTTTCCTTTGATCTTGCATCATAGGCAGCTCCGTAACTGTTCCATTGTTTCTTTAATATTATCGGATCTCATAAATGTCTCACCGATCAGAACTGCATCGGCTCCCTGTTCTTTGACATTTTTCATATCATTTTCATCTTTCATTCCACTTTCAGAAACTAAAACTGCTTCATATGGAATGAGTGGAGCAAGTTTGCTTGTTGTATTCAGATCAACTTCAAATGTTTTCAAGTTTCGATTGTTGATTCCGATGATGTCACATCCACATGCGATAACTTTCTTTAATTCTTCTTCATTGTGAACTTCCACTAAACAGTCAAGATCTAAGCTTTTTGCCAGATCATAAAATTCTTTGATCTTTTCTTCGGAAAGAATGGCTGCGATCAGAAGAATTGCATCGGCTCCTAAGACTTTTGCTTCGTAAATCTGATATTCATCAAAAATAAAATCTTTTCTTAACATTGGAATGTTTACTTTTGCTCTGATATCTGCAAAATATTTGCTGCCGCCTTTAAAGTAATGTTCTTCGGTTAAGCAGGAAATGGCTGCTGCACCTGCCTCTTCATAAGCAATCGCTGTTTCCACAGGGCGGAAATCTTCTGCGATCAGCCCTTTCGATGGGGATGCTTTTTTGACTTCTGAGATCACGGATAATCCATCTTTCTTTAGAGCTTCTTTAAATCCATGATTTTTATTCTTTGAATTTAATGCCATCTCTTTCATATCCTGTGGTTCGATATTATCTTTTTCTCTCTGTAATTGTTCTTTTCGTTTTTCTACGATATCATCTAAGATCATGTTTCACCTCATTTATTTTGCATTTGTGTATGCAATAAACTGTTCTAATTTTTCATTTGCTTTTCCTGAATCAATCATTTCGGCGGCTAATTTCACTCCGTCTTTGATCGTTTCTGCTTTTCCAATTGTGTAAAGGGCTGCACCTGCATTTAATAATACAATGTCTCGTTTAGCTCCCTGTTCTTTTCCACTTAAAATGTCTTTTGTGATCACTGCATTTTCATCGGCTGTACCACCAACGATATCTTCTTTCTTAGCCAGTGTTAATCCTAATTCTTCTGGATCAATTGTATATTCTTTGATCTCGTCTCCATTGATCTCGCAGACACTAGTTGTGGATGAGATTGAGATTTCATCTAATCCGTCATCTCCGTAAACGATCATGGCTCTCTTAACTCCAAGATTCTTCATAACATCTGCCATTGGACGAACTAAGGCTTTCTCGTATACACCAAGAACAATATAGTTTGTCATTGCTGGGTTTGCTAAAGGTCCTAAAATATTAAATACAGATCTTACTCCAAGCTGTGCTCTGACTGGTCCTGCGTATTTCATGGAACCATGATGTGTCTGTGCAAATAAGAAGGCTGCTCCAACTTCATCCAAGCACTCCTTGCTTTGTTCTGGGGTTAATCCGATCTTTGCTCCTAAAGCTTCTAATACATCGGCTGCACCACTCTTTGAAGATACACTTCGATTTCCATGTTTTGCAACTTTGGCTCCTGCGGCTGCGATCACAAAGGATGATGTTGTGGAAATATTAAAGCTGTTTGCAAGATCTCCGCCTGTTCCTACGATATCGATCGCTTCTGTTTCTTCTGGTACGATCGCTGCTTTTGCTCTCATTACTTTCGCAAATCCTGTGATCTCTTCTGGTGTTTCATGATTCATACGAAGTCCAGTCAGGAAACTTCCCAGCTGTGCGTCTGTTGCATTTCCGGACATGATGCAGTCCATCGCTTTGTAAGCTTCTTCTTCTGTTAAATGATTTCCTTCCACGATCTTTGCTAAAAATGGTTTTAATGTTTCCTGATTGACTGCGCTCATAGTTTCCTCCTTTGTAGAATCTCCAAGTCTGATTCCTGCGATGTTCGTTAAAAAGTTTTCTAAAATCTTCATTCCCATTTCTGTTAAGATAGATTCTGGATGGAACTGAATTCCGTAAACCGGATATTCTTTGTGGCACACTGCCATGATCTGTCCTTTTTCATCTCTTCCGATGACTTCTAAGTCTTCTGGAAATGTCTCGTCGTCGATGATCAGTGAATGATATCTTGCGGCATATATTTTATCTTCTAATCCTTTAAATAAAGGATTTTTGTTATCAATTGTGATCTCACTCATTTTTCCATGCATCAATTCTTTTGCCGGGACAACTTTTCCGCCGTATACTTCTCCGATTGCCTGATGTCCTAAACAGATTCCAAGGATTGGAATATCTTTTCCAAATGTTTTGATCACATCTTTTGATATTCCTGCACTGTCTGGATATCCAGGTCCTGGTGAGATAACGAGTGCTTCTAGGTTCTGTAAGTTTTTAATTTCTTCTATTGTAATTTCATCATTTCGTACCACCTGAATCTGTGGATACAAAGATCCGATATACTGATATACGTTATAAGTAAATGAATCGTAATTATCTATCATTAAAATCATAACTTCGCTGCCTCCTTCACTGCATTTACAACAGCTAATGCTTTGTTCTTTGTCTCCATAAATTCTTTCTCTGGAACGGAGTCATTAACAATTCCTGCCCCTGTCTGTACATATCCTTTTCCATCTTTAAATACGACGGTTCGGATTGCGATACAGGTATCGATATTTCCATCAAATCCAAGGTATCCAACAGTTCCACCGTAAACACCACGTTTTTTATTTTCCAGTTCGTCGATGATCTCCATCGCTCTTACTTTTGGTGCTCCGGATAAGGTTCCTGCTGGAAGAACACTCATCAATGCATTGATCGGATTTTCGTCATCTCTTAACTCGCCCTGAACATCACTGACTAAATGTGTGACTTTGGAATATTTTTCAACGGTCATAAAGTTTTTGACTTCCACTGTTCCAAACTTACTGACCTTTCCAACATCATTTCTTCCAAGATCGACTAACATCGTGTGTTCTGCCCTTTCTTTAGGATCATTGATCAGCTGTCTGACTAACATATCATCTTCGTCTTTTGTCTTTCCTCTTGGAACTGTTCCTGCGATCGGTTTGGTTGCTACGATTCCATTTAAGACACTGACTAACTTCTCTGGAGAAGCTCCGACTACCTGATAATCAATAAAATCAAAGAAGTAAAGGTAAGGGGATGGGTTTGATGTTCGCAGGCATCGGTAAACATCGAATGGATCAACGTCTGTCTCTACCTCAAATCTCTGAGATAATACCACCTGGAAAATGTCTCCGTTTTTGATATACTCTTTGGCTTTCTTTACGTTTGCCTCGTATTCTTCTTTTGTAAGATTAGATACCACTTCGGCTTTCGCTGGTGTGAATCTGTCTTTGGAAAGTGATACCGGACGTTCCATCTTGTGAAGGATCAATTCTGCTTTATCTTCTAATTCTTCGTATTTTTGTTTGACGTTGTCTCCTTTATGAATATTCTGAATGATCACGGCTTTGTTTGCTAAATGGTCATATGCAATGATCTCATCATACATACATAAATGACATTCTGGCATATGAAGATCATCTTCTGGAACATTGGTTAATTTCTTCTCGACCTGGCGGATCATGTCATATCCAAAATATCCGATCAGCCCGCCAGTTAACTTTGGATAATCTTCCATCACTGGAGATTTGTATTTTTCGATCAGCTCACTTAGGTAACTCATCTGAAATTCTTCTTCCTGTTTCACTCCATCGACTTCTAGTTCTTTTCCAGAAATCTTGATCTCTGACTTTGGGTTGATTCCAATGAAGGAATATCTTCCCCATTGATCTTTATTTTCTACACTCTCAAGCATGAAACATGGTGTTCCTTCTTTTCTTAATGCCTGAAACATACGAATCGGTGTCATATAATCAGCCAGCACTTCGTAAAATACAGGTACCATCTGATAATCTTTTAATAGTTCTTCAACTTCGTTTAATGTCGGATATAACATATCTGCCTCCTGATCAAAATATATCGCCGTGGTCTTTTTATATTCATAGTTTTTATATCTGTATACTATGGATTATGTGTAAAACCATATTGCATGCGTGGTCTTTTTACTATGTTTATATAATAAAAAAGGTCCATCGTTCCTACTACTAGGGACGATAGACCGTGGTGCCACCCATATTCAAGAAATATCTTCTGGTTTTCTCTTCTTGTTATACTATCTTAGAAGATATCTCTCCTCACTTAAGATACTCCACTTATGTGTGTTAATCAAAGCTTTTATATCTCGTTCCCGTAACGTGGGATAACGGCGACAGTTACTAAGTCTCTATAAACAGTTCTCTGTGCTCCTCACAAATCCATTCACTTATCACATATCTATGACCTTCCAGCAACCGGCCACTCTCTGTAAGACTGTTTGATGAGCTACTTACTTTTGTTCATCGGATTTATCACTTTAATTTGTTAAATAATTTTCTATTATTATAGGACTGATTTTTGAATTTGTCAATACTGTTTGTTTATAATTCAGATACGTTATAAAATAGAAACTTATCTCAAATACATAAAAAGGACAGAAGCCAAATATAAATAGCTCCTGTCCTAACCACATATCATTATATCCTGCACGCTTTTCCACATATCTCACACCTGAACAATTCGAAAAACTAAAGTTTTGAATATTTTCAGTATTTGTTGACTTGGATACCGTATGAGCTTAGTACAGTTACGTGCGAATTCGAACGAGAGCGGGTTCCAAGTCAACAAATACTGAAAATATTCTTCAACAACCTTTATTTTTCCAACTCTTCCGTCTCGATGATAAATTTCACGCTTCCCTTAGTTCCTTTTGCCTTCTTCGTAAATGTCTGATAACTATCTCCAGCATCCATAACCGCATCTGCCCGATCTAAAATTTCTTTGGTATCATCATTAATTGTATTAACTAATTTTTCAATACCATCTTTTCTGTAAGTAAGCATTCCTTTATTTAATGTGACAGCTCCATTTTTCAATGTTGCGATTCCTGTGGACATCTGTCCCATTCCATTGTCAAGTGTTGCTGCTCCTTTACTTAATTTCTTAGCTCCGCTTGCTGCGGTTTTTGTTCCGTTATTTAATGTTTTAGCTCCAGCATCTAATTTCTTCACAGAGGATGCGAGTGTCTTAGATGATTTCTTTAACTTGCCAGTTCCTGCTGCGATCTGTTTTAATGCTGCCTCTAATTTGGCTGTGGATGTCTTTGTTGTTGTCAACAGATTCTGAATCTGGTTTAAGCATCCTGCAATGATCTGAAGGTCTGTCTGTGTCTCTTTAAGACTTGATCCAATGCTTGTTGCATATTCTCCTAAATTCTGTGCCTGACCTCCTACAGACTGCGCATATGTTCCAAGATTTTGCGCGTCTGTTTTGAGTGAACCTGCAACACCTGCAAGTTCCTGCTGCTGTTCAGCTGTCAGAGTATCCTGATTCTTCTGAATAAATTCTGCGATGCTTGATGCCTGCGTTCCGATATCACTTGCTGAACTTCCGATAGACTTTGCCAGTCCTCCTAATGTCTGTGCGGATGCTCCGACATTTTCTGTCTGTGTCTTAATATTTGTCAGTTCTTTTGTAATTCCTGCCTGTGCTGTCTTTAAATTAGACTGTAGTTTTGCCTGATCACTTTCACTTGGTGTACTGTTTTGTAATTCTTTGATGATCTGTCTGACCCCACTGTCTAATTTTGCTGTAGATGATGGTAATGCACTTGTACCTTTCGCTAATTTCCCAGTTCCATTTTTTAATTCAGAGGAACCATTTACCAATTTATCAAGACCCGCTGCTAACTGCTTACTGCTTGTTGAAAGCTGTTTGCTTCCTGATTTTAATTTTCCAGATGCTGTGACTAATTTCTCGATTCCCTTAACTAAATCTCCAGATCCATCACACAGTTTATCTGTAGCATTTTCAAGATCTTTTAAGGAATCTGTCAGTTCACTTAAATCTCCTGCATCATCTAATCCAAATTCTGATAATGTATCAGAGTTTGCTACAGTTGCTGTTACTGTCATCTGGAAATCTTCAACGTCTGCTGTGATCTCAAAATCTTCTGGAATCTCAAAGTTTGACCCGATACTTGTATTCTTAAGATTTAAGCTGTCAGCTAATCCTGGCATAGCTACTCCAATGACAATATGTTTGCTTCCATCAGAAATAACTTTTCCATTTTTAACTTTCACATTTGAAAAGTTATCTGTATTTAAGATGGCTGCTGTGATCATTGTAAATGGTGTGTAGATCGTTGTCTGTTTTCCATTGATCGTTTTTGTGACCTCAGAATGATTTTCATATTCATAATGAATCTTTACTTTTCCTGATTTTCCAATCAGTTTCTTTGGTTCAATCTTTTTACCATCCAGATAGTATGTCACTTTCATGGATACTGGCAGATTCTTATCACTGCTTCCCTGATAATAAATGTCATTTCCATTTGCATTCCATGTAATATTATGCTTCTTGCCTCTTGTAAATGTTTCATTTCCCTTGACATTTTCCACATCTGTAAGGTCTGTGGCATCTTTGATCTTTTCTTCCCCTGAAAAGTTTTTTAACCAGTCACTGACGATGATCGTCTTTTCTTCTCCATTCGCATCTGTTTTTACATAGACTGTTTCTTCTTTATCTGCAGTGGATTCACTTGCTGCTACTGGTACCGCTGCCGGAATTGTAAGAGCTGCGGTAAGCAACATTGCCAATGCTTTTGATAATCTTCTTTTTCTCATAACAAATCGCTCTCCTATTCTAAATGTCCCATCTTCAGGGTTGTTTTACAAATCACTTTATCGAATATCATAAACATTGCCGGTAAGATAAAGATAACGGCAACGGTACTGATCACGGCTCCTCGTGCAAGTAAAGTACAGATCGCACTGATCATATCAATGTTTGAGTAAATGGAAATACCGATCGTTGCTGCGAAGAAACTTAATCCACTTGTGATGATAGACTGCATGGATGTTTCATGTGCAATTCGGATTGCTTCCATCTTCTTCTTTCCATTCATACGTTCCTTCTGGTAACGGCTTGTCATAAGGATCGCATAGTCAACGGTCGCTCCTAACTGAATCGTTCCGATAACGATACTTGCGACAAACGGCAGTGATAATCCTGTATAATATGGGATCGCCATATTCACACAGATTGCAAATTCGATCACGGCTACTAAGACCACCGGTAAGGAAATGGATTTAAATATGATCAGGATGATCACAAAGATCGCCGCGATCGAAGCAATATTTACATTACGAAGGTCAACATTGGTTACTGTCTCAAGATCATTCATCAATGGTGCTTCCCCGATCACCATTGAACCTGGACTGTATTTCTTCACAATGTTGTTGATCTGATCGATCTGTTTGTTTACCTGTTTGGTTGCTGATTTGTAATTGGAGCAGATAAACTGCATCTCATATTCATCACTTTGTAACATCTCTTTCATAGAAGAAGGAATCATGTCAGATGGAATACTTGATCCGATCACAGAGTTCATTCCAAGACACCATTCAACCCCATCAACTTTGTCGATCTCTTTCTGCATGTTGCTTAATTCCTTCTGGCTCATGCCGTTCTTGATCATGACCATATGGATGTTACTCATTCCGAACTCTTCACTTAACTTCTTGTTTGCCACGTTACTTGGCAGACTCTGTGGAAGTGACTTATCAATGTTGTAGTAAATCTGTGTATGATTATTTCCATAAATTGCAGGGAAAATAAGGATCAGAAATACTACGATCGTTGCTTTGTAATGCTTTGTAATAAAATGTGATGCATTTGTTAAATCCGGCATCAAAGAACGATGATGCGTTTTCTCAATCGCTTTGTCACAGATCAAGATCAATGATGGCAGTACGGTTACACAACAGATAACTCCGATGATAACACCTTTTGCCATAACGATACCTAAGTTTGCTCCTAATGCAAATGTCATAAAACATAATGCGAAGAATCCAGCTACGGTTGTAACAGAACTTCCTGTGATAGACTTAAATGTATTTGAAATCGCATGTGCCATCGCACGTTCTTTGTCATTTTCAAATCTGATCTTATTACTCTCATAACTGTGCAGCAAGAAGATCGAGTAATCCATCGTAACTCCTAACTGCAAGATCGCGGTCAATGCCATCGTAAGATAAGACACATCACTTAAGAAAATATTTGTTCCAAGGTTATAAAGAATTGCCATTCCAATACTTAGCAGGAACAAAAATGCAACTGCAAAGGATTCCATTGTAACAAATAATACGATCAGTGAAAGTACTGCTGCAATCGTAACATAAATCGGAATCTCCTGCATAACCAGATTCTTGATATCTGTAACTACCCCTGACATACCACTGATAAAACACTGTTTTCCAACAATCTTACGCATCTGTGTGACTGCTTCCATCGTGTTATCAGATGATGTCGTTTCTTTAAACATTGCGATCATCATTGTTGCATTCTTATTAAAGAATACTTTCCTTACTTTCTCAGGAAGCATCTCTTTTGGAACACTTAGATCTGCAATATCATCATACCAGATGATCTTATCAACGTGATCGACTTTCTCCAGTTTCTGTTTTAATTGTTGTACGTCATGAAGATTCATATCTTCAACGATAATCATCGAATATGCTCCGGCCCCAAACTGATCTACCATGATATCCTGCCCCTTCACCGTCTCTAATGAGTCTGGAAGGTAACTTAAAATATCATAATTGATCCTTGTCTTCACGATTCCGATCGTTGATGGAATCAGTAAAATGAAAGCCAGGAAGACGATGAATTTTCGATGATGTACTAACTTCTTTGTAAATGTTATCATAGCATCCTCCCATTTCTGACGAATAGTCATTTTTAACCTATCTATGGTATACACCAAAAATGACCAAAAGTCAATAAAATCATTAAAAGTTTTTGACTTTTGGTCATTTTTTAGTTATACTAGAGAAAATGAGAGGAGAGATCGCCATGAAAAAGGTTGAGATAAATAAAAAAAAGAAACAAGATGCCCTTTTAAATACAGCCTATCAGCTGTTTACAGAAAAGGGATTTCAAAAGACCTCCATCTCTGATATCGTAAATGAAGCGGGTGTAGCAAAAGGTACTTTTTATTTGTACTTCAAAGATAAATTAGACATTCGTTATAAATTGATCGCAAAGAAATCCGCAGAAGTTTTTAAACATGCTTATCAGGAACTTCAAAAACAATCTATTGATAATTTTGAAGACAAACTGATCTTTATTGTTGATCAGGTTGTACAGGCATTAACTGAAAGTCCTACACTTTTAAAATTAATCTCCAAGCATTTAAGCTGGGGAATGTTTAAGAATTCTTTGGTGGAACCAATTGATGATGCACAGAGAAATATTTATGATATATATATGGATCTTTTGAAAAACTCCGGCCATGAATTTAATCATGCGGATATTATGATCTATATGATCATAGAATTAACTGCCGGTTCATGTTATAATGCCATTTTAACAGGTGAACCTGTATCAATTGATGAACTGAAACCGTATCTATATCAGTCTATCCGGCTGATCATTAGAAACCATATCATTTCATAGCACCATTTTTAACCTTTGAGAAGCCCACAGATCAATAATCTGTGGGCTTCTCTTTTTTCTATGAAGTTTTATAAATTGTTTACTTTATGTAATCTATAATGATTTCTGCTGCTTTTTCAATTCCGGTTCTTGCAGAATTGATCATCAGATCATAATTTCCCGGGTCTCCCCATTTTTGTTTTGTGTAATAGTTATGGTAAGAAGATCTCTCCCAGTCCGTCTGCTTGATCATCTTCTTTGCTTGTCGTTCACTGACACCTTCTGTCTCTACAAGCCGTTTGATACGGTCTTTTACCGGGCTGTGAATGAAAAAGCTGTAACAGTTTTCGTGATCTTTCAATACCACATCTGCACATCTTCCAACAAAAATGCAGGAATTGTGTTCTGATGCTAGTTCATGAATCACATTTGCCTGAATCATAAATAACTTCTCTGGCGTCATGATCTCTTCTGTATCTACTCCAGGAAATCTGTGTCCGATCGGTACATTTAATATATGACTGTAAGTTGCACTCTCTTCGTGATTCTTTACAAACTCTTCGGACATATCACTTTCTTTGGCAACACGGGAGAGGATTTCTTTGTCGTAGAATGGGATACCTAATTTCTCAGATAAAAGTTCTCCTACTGCCCTTCCACCGCTTCCGTATTCTCTGGAAATGCATATGATCGTGTTTTTCTTCATATGACAACACCCCTTTTCTCTTGATGATCGGTGTTTTATCTATTGTTTCTATTCAAATACAATTTTATCACATTTTATAAAGATTTACTATCCATAGTGTTCTTAAATCAAAATATTAATTCTGCTTTCTTACGATCGCATACTCATCATCCATCTGGAAATAAGGGCAGTCCCAGTCACTGTAGCTCATAAATCTTGCCATCTCATCTTCATCTAAGTTAATGTCACATACATAGTATTCATAATCTTCGTCGTATACATAATTACTGCAGTATTCGCAGCCTGCACTCTTTTTCTTTGCCATATCTGTTTCCTTTCTTAGTATTTCTTCTATATCTAATCTAATACTTTTATTCTTCCATGTCCATTTTCATGCTTTTCAAAATCTCTGCAAATTCCAATAAAGATTCACATTTTCCAAACAACAAAGAATCTACTTCTCTTGTATCCTGCACAATATCCGGTATCATAACTGGATTCATTCCAGCCCCATGTGCTGAACGGATTCCATTGATTGCATCTTCCAGTGCAATCGCATCCTTTGGGTCTACTTCTAACTGTCTGCATGCTTCCATATAAATATCTGGTTCCGGCTTGCCATGTTCGATCATATCTCCTGTAATGACCGCATCAAAATAATCGATGATTCCTTCTCTCTTAAGATTGCTGACTGCATGTTCCCTGCTTGACGATGTTGCCACACCTGTTTTTAGATTTTTATCTTTTAATACTTTCACAATCTCATGCAGACCTTTCTTCGCTGGTACTCCGTCCTGCACCAGTTTATAGTATGCATTTCTGTATGTATCCAAAAATTGCTCAAATGGAAAATCATTTCCATAATGTTCTAAAAAATATTCCTTTCGATTGGTAAGATTGGTTCCTAATGTATTTACAATATTGTGACCTAACGGACCATATCCCAATTGTTCTCCTGCAATATCCCATGATTTCTGTACATAACGTTCGCTGTCAAACATCAGTCCATCCATATCAAACACAACTGCTTTTATTGTTTTCAACCTCTTAGGGTCCATCATTTATTACCGCCTTCCTTGTACTCATTTCTTTATGATACCACGGATTTTCCTATATTTCATCTTGTTTACAAAAATATATCCGGCTGTTATCATTATTTTGCAGGGATCAAATGTCCTGCTTTATGAAAGGAGAAAATTTTATGAAATCATCATCAGATTTAAGATCTATGTTAAAAAATATCGACCGAAAAGGATATCCTGCATATAAAGGGACTCAGGGAATTTATGATTCTGGAACTTATTTCTTGTGCATTGATCATGTACAAGGTGATCCTTTTGCTTCACCATCTAAATTAAGTATTGAAGTAAAAGGAAAAAAAGCGGGATTTCCTGCTGAATTTTATAACAAGAAATATAAACGTATTGCTCTTTGTGATCATCTGATTCGTCTGTTTTATCATGCTTTATCCAAAATATCTTTTCGTGCAAAAGGTTCTGGAAAAAGTGGATTGTTTTCCATTAGTAAATGCGGACAAGAAATTTTGGAACGAACGGCATGTACGATCAATCCTGTAAATGGGGATATTTCGATTCATTTTGAAGCCGGATTTCCTGCAAATGGACGTACTGTAAATGGACGTGAATTGTCTAAAATGCTATTTGATCTGCTGCCTTCTTGTGTAGCTTCTTCTTTATTTTATAAAAATATCGATCAAAAAGCTTTAAAATCCGCTATTGATCTATCCGAAGATCAGCACACTATCCGAACGACACTAGATTCCATGGAACTTGTTGCATTTATTGCTGATGGATCTATTTTACCAAGAGAAAGCGGAATTTCACAAAAACCTATGAAACATTGCGTTGCTTTCAAATCTCCTGACAGTTACCGTGTATCCTTTGATCTTCCACATCATGGAAAGGTTACTGGTATGGGAATTCCAAAAGGAATTACTTTGATCGTCGGCGGTGGTTATCACGGAAAATCAACGCTGTTAAAAGCTTTAGAACTGGGAGTCTACGACCATATCAAAGGTGATGGCCGTGAATATGTTATCACTGATCCTTCTGCCATGAAGATACGCGCGGAAGATGGACGAAGCATTACAAATACGGATATCTCCATGTTTATCAATAATCTGCCTAATGGGAAAGATACCGTATCTTTCTGTACCGAAGATGCAAGCGGAAGCACCTCTCAGGCTGCAAATGTTGTGGAAGCAATGGAGACTGGTTCTTCGTTATTCTTAATTGATGAAGATACGAGTGCCACAAACTTTATGATTCGTGATAAATTGATGCAACGTGTCGTTCTTCGTGATCAGGAACCGATCACTCCTTTTATTGAACGGGTCCGTGAATTATATGAACGATATGGTATTTCATCTATTATTGTTGCCGGAAGCTGTGGTTCTTATTTTCATCCGGCAGACCACATTATCCAGATGGATCAGTATGTACCAAAAGATATTACAGATTTTGCGAAAGATGCTGCGAAAGATTTTCCTATGGTTTCACTGCCTGAAAATGGACATCCAGATCCTTGTTTTGACCGTTGCTTTAAAGCAGGAAATCATCTGAAGAAAGAGCGTAAGATTAAGATGAAAACGCTTGGAAAAGATGCTTTTTCGATCAATAAAGATACTATTGATCTAAGATATGTGGAGCAGATTGCGGATGCTGAACAGACAACGGCTCTTGGGTATGCGTTGTTGTATGCGAAACTTCATTTGATGGATGGGGAAAAAGATCTTGGCACGGTTGCGGATGAATTGATGCAGATGATTGAAAGAAAGGGACTTTCTGCAATCTTGGATAGTAAGTATGTGAAAAGTAATCTGGCGATGCCTCGGAAACAAGAGATTATGGCGGCGATGAATCGATATCGAGATTTGTAATTTAGCAATTAATAATTTTATGTTATATGGATCAGTCTTTGAATTGACTGGTCCTTTTTTTATTTCAGTTATAAGTGAAACAATTAATAATACAGCAAAAAGATTCAGTTATAACTGAACAAATTTTAAATTTAGCAAAAAGATTCAGTTGTAATTGAATCTTTTTCTATATTTCGATTGAATTTCAGTTATAACTTTGATAACCTAAGACATTATATGAATGAATTCGATTTTAGTATGGAGTGTATGGAATGTTTAAAATT
>ERZ1035025.235-NODE-235-length-40619-cov-29.928755_pt1 | contig 40619 bp, 41 predicted proteins | sample MGYA00520619_ERZ1035025 | MGnify/ENA primary metagenome ERZ1035025 (study PRJEB33766, sample SAMN09781742) | gut metagenome | biome: gut microbiome | host: Homo sapiens | place: Madagascar | study: EMG produced TPA metagenomics assembly of the PRJNA485056 data...
TATATACTTTACTTTGGTTTAGCCTATATATAAAGGCTAACCCGTAAAGTGAACTATTCAACCATAAACCATATAGCCATTTGTAGGGTTGCAGCCAAAAGAAAAAGCTGCGCATAATGCTTGTGCGCAACTTTCTCTTTTTACTGCAATCGTTCTGGTGTACGGTTGATATTCCATCTTTACACCGACCACCTTTCTTTTCGCTGCATACTTGGGGACTTGTAGATAATAATTGTGTTGCAAAGGTACTTCTCATGTCTTCTGCCTTGCAAGGTCTGCGCCTTGCGGTTCATCGGAAAAATCTCCACCTCGGTTGACACTGAGGTTGTATTTTACCATGAAACCTTGCATGCAGGTACATGAGACCTTTTGAGGCAACAAAATTTTATCAAATCCCCAAGTAGCTGTAGCTATAAGAGGGAAGTAACAAAACTTAAAAACAAATGATTATGGCAAACTTATGTGACACACAGTACAAAATCACAGGTGAGAAAAAAGCCGTTGCCGACCTGTGGAACACACTTCAAGAAATGAACGTAAACGAAAAGAATATCTGGCTCGGTGATTTGGCGAACCATTACGGCATCGACTACAAGGCAAAAGGCTTTTCCGTTCGTGGTGAAATCTATTGGGCGGAATATGAAGAATATAGTGACTATGCCTTGCTGTCGTTTGACACGGAAACGGCTTGGGCTGCTTGCAACGACTTCTTCGATGCGCTGAACGAGAAGTTTGACGGAGCGTTGTCTATCAGCTATCGGGAAATTGAATGTGGCTGTGGCATTTTCTATGTTCACGACGAGGGTGAGCATTTTCCCGAAGAATGTTGCGTGAGTGCGTACGGAGAACCGTTTGAAGCAATGAATGAAGAACCTTTTGACACCGTGGCTGATGCAATAGAGGTATGGTGCGAGAAAACCTGCATCAATCGTGGCGAACGCTCTGATGAAGAAATGCTGGAATACATTGCCCAGTACGAGTACAAAGACGACAATACATTATTCTTTATCAATAAGTTTGAGTTTGAATAATATTATAGGAGGAACAAAATATGATTGATTACGATGAGTTGGACGGAATTGTAGGTTGCTATTGCACCTTAGTTTATCCGTATCGAGGACATTCAGAGGGTACAGTTGTTGCCGATTATGGGCAAGAGATTATTGTTAGGCTGAATAACGGCAAGGAATTGACCGAGTATCGGAGTGACGTACTGATTTACGAATAAAATCTAAAAGAATAGCCTGCTCACATTCTGTGGGCAGGTCTTATTATCCAAAGCAATAGCCTTTTTTATCCTAAGAGATTTGGGCAACGCTTGTCTGCGTCGCCTCTTCCTTTTATACTCATATCTGTAAATCCATTCGCCAAACGCAAAAGCGTACAAAACCGCCTTATACTTTTGGATGACATTCTTCTCTTTTTAATGCGGCTGCAGCTTATTGCAACTCCACGTTTCCACGACGCTACTTGTTTTGTGAATCATACTTGCTTGATGTGCAATGTCAATGCTTACATCTATTCATTATTGTACTTGTACGTCTCAACTGGAGTTTCCCCTTTTTCATGTCAGCACCAATGTGCTCTACGTCATGACTCATGTTGATGATAAATATCTGCAATGGTTCTCTCCATTCTTCTGGTACGGCTGCTTTGATAACTGCTTTACGCTCCATAGTGTACGTCTTCCGCAAGCCTACATTCCGTTACTTGTTGTTCATGCGCCTTTTCTGAATTTGTTCTTCCGAAGCCACTCATTTTTTCAGTGCAAATTTAGCGTGATGCTACGATAACTGCCATTATCTTGTGAGGCCGCTTCGCTGTGACCAATAAAATATCAATAATCTTCCTTTTTCTCCTAACCGCCAACAGAAAACGAGTATTATAGCTGATTTTCATGGTGCTTTCCTCATGTGCCACATCTCTGCTTGGGGTTGCATGTAAAAATTAAGTTTAACTTCAAAAGCAAATTCAAAATGAAAAAGATCGAGAACAACTTCACAGTAACAGGTTTCGTAGGCAACAATGCGGAAATCCGCCAGTTCACCACAGCAAGCGTAGCCCGCTTCTCATTGGCAGTAAGCCGTCAGGAGAAAAACGGAGAGGAAACCAACCGTGTATCGGCTTTCATCAGCATGGAGGCATGGCGCAAGAACGAGCACACCGAGTCTTTTGACCAGCTGACAAAGGGAACACTCCTGACAGTTGAGGGTTACTTCAAGCCAGATGAATGGATTGATCAGCAAGGCACCAAGCACAATCGCATCGTCTTCATCGCCAACAAGTTCTATCCAGCTTTGGAAAAAGAGGAACCTAGTGCAGAAAGCACTGAGCAGCCTACCACTAAAACAAAGAAGAAATAGTCTTCTTTCTGACCTACAGACAAGGCGGTTTCGACCGCTTTGTCTTTTCTCATGTTTGCATATTCCACTTTTATCAAGTCCTTCTCCTCTTATACATACTATGTACCTCCTTTTATAATCAGTCAGAAATATTTTGTCCCAACAGTCTTGGCTTCCGTGGCATCCACAACGGATGCTACTAAAGGCAAGACCATTGCGTCAAAGGTATATGCGGAAACACACTTGCCGCAAACGTTAAGAGAGTTTCCTTAATGCATATACCGCATATTTCCTGCTGTCCTATCTTTTATATGCGGATAAACCGTAAGCCGATATTCATACAACTACGTCCCACACCATAAGCGAAACCGCACATACTGTTTGTCAGAAAGGCTTATCAGCCACTCTTCCAAAGGCAAGCATGCACAGATTGTGGTTTGTTGACAACATGAAGCGGCATATGCCGTTTTCATGTCGCCAACAAACTACAAACAGTGCATCGAGAAGCTTGCTGGCAGTAGCGCAGTTTCACACCCACCCTTTCCTCTTTTATATTCTTCATCACCTTTTTTCTTTTTACAGTGTAATACTTCTGTTGTAGCCATATTGGTTTCCTGTCAGCTTTGCCACTTCGGATATTTACCGCAAAGGTACAAGTTGTCAGGCATACGTCAAATCGGGCATCTATGGATGCTTCCGAAAAATCTTCCTCTGTATGTGCCATATAGAGTGTATTTTTCTTTTCCGATTTGTCTTAATGCTTTCCAACTCCTTTGCGTGGCGGAAAAATATCCCTCGGACAAGCCGAAAGGCTCCGAAAAGAGGGAAATAAAAAATTCCAAGACTATGGCAAAGGTAATAGACGAGAGTATCAAAAAACAACTTAGCAAGAGGATGGACTTCCTCCTGAAGTATTTTCCCGTAAGGGTTCGTAATGTTGGTGAGGATGCAGTGGAAGCACGCCAACTGATATGGGCTTTCAAGGATGCACGAGACAACGCTTTTGAGAAAGTGGCACAAATGACGGCTACACACCTTATCAAGATATGCGGTGAGAAGATTAAAGACATTGTGTTTGTGTGCGTCCCTGCAAGCACGCAGAACAAGAATGAGAGCCGTTACAAGGCTTTTTGCAAGCGAGTAAGCGAATTGTGTGGCATCCTTAATGGCTATGCTCATGTTTCCGTTTCGGGTGAACGCCTCGCGGTGCATGAACACAGAAAGGATAAAGAAAAGACGCTCGTCAAAACACAAGTGATAGAGTTTGACGAAGATTTTTTCAAGGGCAAGGACATTTATGTCTTTGATGATGTGGTAACAACCGGCGCAAGCTATGCACTTTTCGCCAATCAATTGGAAACATTTGGCGGAAACGTATTGGGAGGGTTGTTCTTAGGTCGTACACACTACAAATACAAAAAATAACATGGAACAGACTTTTTACATAAAAGCCAATTCGGTAGCTTTCACGGGACATCGCTCAGTTCCCGAATACAAGAAAGGTGAATTGATAAAGAAACTGAGGGGAAAGATAAGATTGCTTTATGCAATGGGCATACGAAACTACTATTGTGGTATGGCTATCGGTTTCGATATGCTTGCAGCTGAGGTGGTTCTATCGCTAAGGTCGGAATTGCCATATCTGAAGCTTATCGCTGTTGTTCCGTTCAAGGAACAGTCAGCAAGATGGAATTATCAGGAGCAAGCAAGGTATAAGAGATTACTTTCTCAATGTGATGATACTATTATGTTGAGCAAAGCCTACTATAACGGCTGCTTGTTAAGACGCAATGACTATATGCTTGCCCATTCATGTGGCTTGATAGCGTTCTTTGATGGCAAACCGAAAGGCGGTACGTTTTATACTTACCGAAAGGCAAGGTCATTGGGAATGGATATTATAAATCTGTTTTAGTTCATAAATTCATCTATGGAAGGTTCTTCGTCGTGAGATGGGGAGCCTTTTTTCTTTCCATCATCGTGATGGTGCTTACATCGTCCACACATACGTGGACATCCACACTTCTAACACAACAACCAGGGCATTGGTTGTTGTCTTGCCTTTTTCAGCGGTCTCGTCTGTAGTCAGATGCCTTGAAACCGCCCCACAATGCACGAAGGACGACTCTACCAACATAGAAGACTACAATCATGATTAGAATATCTCCCATAATCGTAATTTGTTACTGGTTGAACAGTGTTGAAATACTAACCAAAGGTACAAATAATTATCGAGAACAAAGAATTATTTACGTTAATAATCAATAAGTTAGACACATAATCTTTACTTATTGGCAGTCGTCACAATCACACTCTTGTACTCTTTTAGGCAACATGCTTTTCACCAAGTCGTATGACTCTTTTATCCATTCCTCAATCATGTTATTCGGGAAAGTCCCCTCAATAAAAATGTCATTCCAATGCTTTTTGCACAGATGATATGCCGGGGAGAACGCATTGTATTCCTCACGCAATTCCTCTCCACGTTCTGGCAGCAGCTTCACTGCTATGGTCGGAATGGGTGCTTTTAGCCATATATGCAGATATATCTTCCCACTTATACGGAATACCACCCAGTCCTCACCGTATGGCATGGCTTCCTCTGTGCCTGGCAATGACAGGCAATATTCTCTTACTTCCTCTACATTCATTATCAGTCTTGCTTTTCGTTATTGTTTCCTTTTACATCGGCATCCTTTGGTTTGCGCTTTCCGAGCGGCCCGCTGAAATTACCACGATTTAGCTTCACCCCATACTTGTTGAGTATGCGGAATACGGAACTTCTGCTCTTGAAGCCACTCAGAGAATAGATGTCATCGAGCGTATGTCCGTTGTTGTACATGCTCACTATCATATTCTCACGTTCTGCCTTCTCTCTGGCGGTAAGCGTCTTGAACCTTGTTGTTTTGACATGCTGTTGCAGATATTGTACATGGGCTTCAGCACGGCGCAGCACCATTACCTCCTCAGGCAGTGAGCCGAACATCTGCATAATCTGTGAGGTAGTCGTGTCGGGGAACAACTTGTCATCAGTGTCAATCCTGTCCCTTATAGAAATAAGACGGACGACCTTGACGCGGCAGAACTCCAACAGTGTGGAAAGCTCACGCAAGCCTTGTACAGCATTACTGAACTTGGCTACTACCAACTCGTCCCCTCTGTCAAGACTTGCCAACAACCGTTTCCATTGCGGGCGCAGCTTCTCCTGTGCCGTTTCTTCTTCCACAATCTGTACACATCCATAGTCCGACATCCAAGCCATGTCTTCGGCTAAGCTGTCGTCATGTGATGTGCGGTATATATAACCTACTTTTGCCATTCTTTTATACTCGTTTTTGAAAACAACTGCAAAGGTACTCGTTTTCTTTGTACTTCAATCATACTTGCATAAGAAAAACCGCAATCACACTTGCTTTTCAGATTTATTCTTCACTTGTTTTCAATAGAAAATATACTTGAAAGTATGATATGGAAATATGCTTAAAGTTTTATGCAAATGCCTTGAAATACATCGCTATGTGCTTACCTTTGCACCGTTTTATTTCAAAATACAACGATAACAATGGTTTTTATGCAAACTTACAAATACAACTTTTCAAGACAAAAGTCAGCTATTAGAAGACGTTTTTCATCAAGTATGAAAGTCTCACACATCAATAATGGAATGCCTATAATAATAGCATCTGCCGTTCTTGCAGTCATACTTGTGTGTACATCATGCGGTAGCGGCAAGCAGTCCTTATCGTACAAGACGAGCGAGGAAGCAGCCAATGCCTATAGCGCCTATCTGTCGGATGTACGGAACAAGAAAGACCTTACTTCCGACAAACTGATTGCAGAGGTGGCGAAATGGCACGAGACACGCGACTCTGTAGTTTCATGTCTGCGCAGGGACACAGTACCGAACCTGCACCGTGACTGGAACATGTATTTCCATGAAATCCATGACTCTCTACGCAAGGAGTTTTGCCGTATCGTATTGGCAAATCCACGAACATACAAGGATGTGCTCCGTTTGAAAGAGGTTGCTTCTCCATTTATGCAGGACGAAGACTTGCTGCAAGCCAAGGCTGACACACAGCCGTTCTTCACATCTTTAGACAGCACCGCCATTTATAGTATGACATTTCCAAAATTAATGGAGCGTTACAGAAAGTTTTTGATACAGGTACAGGAAAAAGGTGTTCACGATAAAAGTGACCTCTTGGATTTTATCAGGAATGAAGATGTGTTCTTCCGTTCTTTCCTCTCGCATCTGCACGATACTGACAAGCAGAATATACAGGACATCATTCAAAGCACGGAAAGCTGCTGTCTGCAAATTTTTCGTTCTGCTGACCGCAAGGAACTGTCATACCGCGATGTCCTGGTGTACATGACCATGCGTACAAACCGCCGTCTAGTATTGAACGCCTTGAAGTGTATCAACGATGTGAAGAGTGGCAAGGTCAAGACCCCGACATCGGCACAGGCATACATCTGGATGCTGGTGCAACCCTATACTTCCATTGATGGCTTGGGCATTGCTGTATTGTTGGACGTAGACAGAAAACGTATCGACAAGGTTGCCGATGAAACACCAATGGTAATGGAAAGACTCTGCAAAATTCTGCAAATGGACAAGGAGCGTACAAAGGAACTTCCTGCGCTCTTCATGAAAATTATCGTCACAACATTCTAATTCTGAATATATGCTTAGACATTTCTACGAAGACTTTATGTCGTTTGTTCCGCTACAGCTCCCGCAGTTGCTCAACGTGACGGCAATGGAAGAGCCGTTGTTTTACAACGATTACGTACTGCTCACCTTCAATATGACAATGCCGATTGAATTGGAAGAGGTCATGGATATACTGGAGGATGACATGCAACTGATTATGCTGTACAATCATATTCCGTCACAGCATACCAAGTTTGGACAAGGCACCTGCTTCTATTCCAACCCATCGTTCGGACAGATGTTCAAGATAAATGCGATGACGGACGACACGGAAATGGTAAGCTGCGTCAAAGTGACTATCTACGACTCACTTGAAAAAATGTGCGCAGATGTCAATCTTGACATGCGACTTCATACGAGAAGCGGACATTTCAGATACAGAAGAAACGATAGTGACGTGCTGATGGACTTTCTATGAGAAGTGACATTTACCGCCGTATCGTCTTTCTGATTGACGAATACCGCACCTGGGTCAAGGTAGACAATGCCGATCATTACGAGGTCTGTTCCGTCAAACTGGACGAGCGTCAGTTTCCATGCGTATGCCGTACATTGGCTTTGCGCTCCATGTTCCGCTACCGACACTACCGCAAGGGAACCATTTGGCTAATCCCGGAAACGGAACTTGACCTTGCGTTGAACAGGCTCAAACTGCATGACATAAAATTTGCCAGACGCTTGAAACGTGGAGCTGAGAATATTGGCTACAATGATGTCAACGCCCTTATACAATACGCCACCTACGGCATCATCAATCTTGAACTCTCCGATTGTTGACACGATAATCATTAGAATATACAATTATGACTTGGATTTTACTTCAACTGATTTTTCCATTGCTGTTGTTACTTGTGCCTGTCACATTGTACAAACGCGGCAACCGTTTTATGACACGGTTTTACATGGCAATGCTCCGCAGTTCGGCAGCACGCAAACTGTACTTGCAGACACTGCTTATAGTCCTGCTGTTGTTCCACTATGTTTATGTCAGCGGACACTTCGGCGAGTTCGGTGTACTCTTCTCCACCATTCTTTGCGGAGCTCTGTTCTCACATAAACGTGCGGAGCGTTGGCTGCACTTGATGAAAGCACATCGGCAACTCTATTTCAGAATGGCGGTGCTGTCAATGGCAATGGTAGCCATACCGCATCTTTATACAATGGCTGTAACTGTTGCGTTTCTTCTTTTGGCTGCTACGTTTTATCCGTCTGCTTCCATCTTGTACGAATGGAACGACAAGGAAAAACAGGAGAAATGGAGAGCCGACTCTCGTGCGCTTGCCGAACATTACTTTTAACCCATCACTCTATTGTGCCAGAAGATGTGGATAATGGCACTACTAATCAATCCACAGCATTATTCAATAATACAGACAAAACAACATGAAGCATAACAAAGAAAAACCTACGACCGTATCGGTAGACATCGGCTTATTTCTATATCTTCAGGAAAAGGTATGTGAACGTAAAACAAAGACGGAAGCCTATTGCAATTTGTTGAAAAAGGCATCTGAGAATTTCGTATCTCCCATTTTGAAGAACCGTAATCAAGAGCTCAACATAAACCAATGTCATGTGACCATAACAGACCTGTCGGTGGAATGGCATTGGCATCGCTCCACTGTACGCTCGTTTCTGGAGACATTAGAGGAATATGGTCAGATTGAAATCATCAGGCTTCCCAAAAGTTTTCTCATTACAATGCCTGTCGGAGCAAATGGTACAGACAATATTATCGGCACACCTGACTTCGGGTTTGTCCGTGGACTGCATGAGGTATTGTCCGATTGGATAGCTGATGGTGTGTCCATCCCCGTTGCAGGAGAAAAGGGTATACAGCTTCTGAAGACCGAGATGGCTTGTTTCTCTGAAGCGTATAAGAAAGAACACCCTAATGATACAGACGGCTTGAAGCAAGCCCTAAAATCACATTTTGAATCTGCAAAACAACAGCTTTTGGAACAGATGGCGGTCGCCACATTCAAGAAGGTTATCCGTAAGCATTACGCAGACAAAGGGAATGAAGCCATGACCTTGTTTTATGACAACGACCTTGGCTGTGACAGCGAGGCTCTTTTAGAGGCATCCCAAATTCTAGCCGAACTGCTCGTCTGTGGCATTTCGCCGTCCTTGACGCATGAAACACCGCAGACCAAGGCGCAGTTCGAGAATTTGCTGGAGTCCTACAAGGCTCTTTTAGCCCAGTCCATTGGACATGCAGACCACCTATAGTTTGCATAACCCGTAATAGTGCGTTATCGTCTTGCTGTTATACCATTCCAACACTCTTATACCACACTGGGCTTGCCCAGTGTCCAAATAGAGGGAAGTAGAGGTAGCCTAATACCCCATGCATCTGTCGATGATGGGAGGGGTGTCCTCTTAACGGCAAGCCGGGACAAAATACATGTACAAACAAAAAATATAAAAGGTATGGCGAATAATGCGAAACAGGTTATGGACATCCGTGTTTCCAAGGGCATAACAGTGGCACAGAGCAATGAGCATCTGCGCAACTGGACGGAAAAGGGGTGGAACCATGCAACACAGACGGGCAATTACGACCCGACTCGTGAACATCTTAATTTTGAAATTGTCAAGGGTGGCTTGGTAGCTCCAATCAACAAGGCGAAGAGTATTCCAGAACGTATGGCTGAGAACTTACGTGAAAGAGGCATCAAAGATCCGAATGATGGACTTTTGGAGCCCAAATACCGAACTGTTGTGAATTGCATTTTCGGTGGTTCAAGAGAGCGTATGCATGAACTTGCGTATGGTACCCAAAAGGTAAACTTCGAGCATGGAGCGGACAATAGCCACATTCAACGATGTGAGGACGTAGAGAAATGGGCAAAGGATGTTTATTCCTTTGTCTGCGAAAAATATGGAGAAGAGAATATCGCTGCATTTATTGTACACTGCGATGAGTTGAACCCTCATATACATTGCACTCTTTTGCCGATTAAGGATGGACGTTTTGCGTTCAAGAAGCTCTTTGCAGGAAAGGACAAATATGAATACAGTGCCAAGATGAAGCAACTGCATAGCGACTTTGCAGAGGTTAACGCAAAGTGGGGAATGTCCAGAGGAACTTCTGTTGCAGAAACTGGTGCTCGCCATAGAAGCACGGAGGAATACCGTCGGCATCTGTCTGAGCAATGTACAACTATAGAGCAGCAGATAGTGCAACACAAGAAAGCTCTTTCAGACCTTAATAAGGAGATTGACATTGCACGGCGAAGAGTTAAAGGACTCTCTTCTATGGTGGAAAATCTACTTAGGGAGAAGGCTGAAAAGGAGGCACAGCTTGCTAACTTGCAGCAACAGATTCTTGAAGGAAAAGCAAATCCTGAAGCATTGAAGGAAGCAGTTGCTAAACTTGAAGATGAATTGACCATTGTACAAAACAAATTGGCAGACAAGCAAGAGAAACTGCTGATGGCTCACCAACAGCTTGAGGAACTGAAAAGTGATATGACCGACATTCAGCAACGTACAGACGATTTGAAATCGGAGGCGCAGGAATATGCCCGTGATGTTCATTCCAAAGTGGACAGTCTGTTGAAAGATGCATTGCTTGAAAATCTGGTAAACGAACAACAGCACAGATTGGCAATGCTCAACGAGGTCGATCTGAAAATATTTGATGGTTCTCTTCTTCAAGACCTTGCAGAGCGAGGAACAGAAATCATGCATTGCGCTACACTTTTGTTCCTCGGTATGGTGGATAATGCCACAACTTTTGCCGAAGGAAATGGTGGTGGCGGTAGTGGTAATGATATGAAATGGGGACGTGATGATGACGAGGATAACCGGGCTTGGGCAAGGCGTTGCATGATGATGGCATGCAAAATGATGCGTCCATCAATCGGCAAGAAACCTAAACGCTAATCGGCATGGTTTCCATTTCACTCCTTTTCTAATGACAAAATTAAATAAGAACATGAGAAAGAAATTTATACTTATGCTTGCAATAGCGTGTACACTGCAGATGAAAGCAGGTGTGCTATCCACTTGCATGGATTCTACCCAAATAGAAACGAAGTATTGTACGAAGAGCTTGCCTTTTGGAAGCCCGTCAAATGAAGATGCCGTTGCTATTGGTTCTTTATGGGCAGACAATTGGTTTGTTGGTATTTCTGGAGGAACGAATGCTTTCATCGGCAAACCATTAGGTTGTGAGGATTTGTTCGGACGTATCAAGCCGACATTCGGATTGACATTCGGCAAATGGATTACGCCAGCTGTCGGTGGTCGCTTATATTACCAGGGTATGCAGTTCAAAGACTGTAATCTTGTCGTTCAAGACTATCAGCATCTTCACGCTGATTTTATGTGGAATGTGCTTGGCAATAGATACGGCAAACTGGATGATGTCCGTTTGGGTATCGTTCCTTTTGTTGGTGTCGGTTTGCTCCACAATAATAGTAATGGACAAAAGCCTTTTGCACTCTCTTACGGCATTCAAGGTCAGTATCGTCTAACGAAACGACTATCAGCTACTTTGGAGATTGGCAATACGACCACCTTTCAGGAGTTTGACGGCTATGGAAAAGTCGGCAGATTTGGTGATCATCTGATGTCTTTGACAGCAGGATTGTCCTTCAATATTGGTAAAGTTGGATGGAAGCGTATCGGCAAATCTGCTCACACGGATGTCGAATATACCTATTCTAATCATTGCCCAACTGCCAATAGCAATGTTGGTAACCACTACACTCGCAATGACTACAGCGGTTTGAATTCTCTTCGTGCAAGATTGAACAACAAGCGTTGGGACGGCAACACGCCTGTCCAAAATGATAGCACTTCCTTGTTCGATCGGAATGAACACGGAACCTCAGGCTATTTTTCTGAAATGCAAAATGGCAATGTTTGTATTGGGACACCCGTTTACTTCTTTTTTGAGCTTGGCACAACGCAGCTTGTCACTCCGTTACAGTTACTGAACTTGGACGAGATTGCACACGTCGCCAACGAACATTGCTTAAGAGTAAAGGTCGTCGGGGCAGCGGATAGTGCTACTGGTTCGGCAGAAATAAACAAGAATCTTGGAACTTCCAGGGCAAAATTCATTGCCAAGGAATTGAATAAGAGAGGGGTGGCATCTGATTGTATCACTCTTATAAACGAAGGTGGAATATCCGATTATACTCCCAACGAGGCAAATAGGCAGACGAAAGTGATGCTCTATCATAGATAGGCTTTTATAAATTCATACGACAAAACAATCAATTGCAAGAACAGCCGGCTCGTGATGAGTCGGCTGTTACTATATAGGGTCGTTCCATTTTATATTTTACTTCGCATAAACCGTTCTGCCATCTCTTTTCTTCTTTGCAGCATTTCGTCAAATTCATTGCCAAGTGTATTCAAAATGTCTTCCGCAAGAATGTGCATTTGAGTAGAATAGACATCAGGAAGTCCATTACACTCCTTATAATTGGCTTTACTGTTCGCAATGGCAATACGAATATCTGCAAATGCGTTAATTGGATTGATGCCTCCTGGCACCAAGGCATCCAACTTTTTCTTTAGCCATTGACTTCTTTCACTCAGAGGCTTCTTCAAGCCTTCATCCAAATATCCTTCCGGTGTATCGAAATTATGGTAAAACAGCCATATTTCTATTGAAGGATTGCTTACTATCCATGTTGCCTGTCGTATCTCATCACCCTTATCAAACATAGCTCGTATATCAGCCTCAAACTCGTCCATGTCTTGAACAAGGTACAATGTATCGTTAGCATCGATACCGAAACTGTCTGTTTCTGTTACGAACCTTTTGTTGAAAAGGTATTCTTTTGCAAGCTCGAATATTTGGCTTGGTACAAGACCTTGCCCTTTCTTGGAAACAAAGGCAATTTTCAATCTTCTGATATGGCGGTCTTTCATCAGCATTTTGAAATAATCCTTCTCTCGCTTGTCGCCACCCGAAATGATGAAGACAATTTTAGTCTCAATGGTCGCCTCACCTTTTGCGTAGTCTGAAGGCATTTTGCCGACGGACAATGAATTGTCTTTTTCTAAAACAGCTACTTTTTCCGTTTTATTGGAATGCGCCTCCATATCCTTGACAGCAACAGTCTTGGAATATCGCAATTTGTTTAAATCCATATCTCATGCGATTATAATGTTCCAATAAACGGTATGGCTCCAAACCTTCCGTCAAGATAGCCGTTCTCTATGGATATTGTCTTATGTATCTTGAAATCATTGAGTGAATACATTTTGGTACATCCTTCCACTTTTTCTACGAACCACACTTCATCGGGTCTCAGAAGCTCTTGCTGATTGAGCAAAGCCGTTTCATGGGTTGTATAAATCAACTGCCCATTAGACTTCGACTCTCCGAAGAATTTTACCAGATTTTTTATAAGCATCGGGTGAATACCATTGTCTATCTCGTCAATCAATACCGTTTTTTCATTATTGATTGCAAAATAAATGGCAGGAATCAGCGTCAGCAGTCGCAATGTTCCAGTCGATTGTGCCATTACATCCATATCACAAACGGATCCGTTTCTGCCTATCTGTTGGAATACAAATTCCCGAACAAGGCGTTTACCATCTTCTTCCGTTACTGTAAGCATAGGTACGTCATCTATCATTTTTGACAGAGACAAGCCTTTGTTGGTCATTATATCAGCGACCTTTCCTTCTTCCTGACTGACATTCTTCAGCCACTGGTCAAAGCTTTCATCCTTTATATAAAGGCTCTGTATGCCTAATCCGACTTTCGTGAATATTTCTCCGACAAAATTCATCATGTCGGCATTATCCTTGAAATGTTCTATCAGCCAAGGTATGTCCCTACTGATTTCTACCACTTCAAGTTTTTCCAAAAACCATAGAAAAGCATTCCGCATATGCTCGTCCTCTATCAGATGCAGTACACCATTTATAGCAAGTACAGATCCAAACGGATTATCGGCAATTTGTCTTTCAAGAATTTTCTTGATGCTTTCTACTACTCTGGCTTTCTTGAAGGCAACGCTTTCTCTGTCTCTCTGAAAAACGACATGGTTGCTCTTGCCTAATCCGGAAAGCAACAGACTCTCTGACTTTACGCCATCGATATCTATCTCTATGCAATAGATGTAGGCTTGCGAATTGTTTTCAAATTCAACGACCATCGTGATAGGCTTGTTCTCATCTTCCACAGGCAATTTGAATCTGTTGTTAAGATACCAATTGCGCATTTTCTGTGCGTCTTTACCAGTACTCATCGTGGTCGTAAATTCCTTGATGAACTGCATACCTTTTATAAGGTTAGACTTTCCTGCGCCATTGGCACCGTATATAGCCGTACTTTTCAGCACAGGTGTAGCACCCTCACCATATACATGATTAGGGAATGTTTCCCTTTTAGGATTGGGAAACAAATCAAATGCCGTTTCTTCTGCAAACGACTTGTAGTTGTCTATTATAACCCTGTATAACATAACTTTCCATTTTTGGTTTGTACAAAATTACTATATTTTTATGAGAATATGCTATGTTTGGCGTGAAAAGTTCACGTCAAGCCCTAAAATCCCACCTTTTTATGCCTGTTTTATGAACTTTTATCCATATTAGCCTTGCATGTCGCTCTATTTTTCTTTGCAAATTTACTGCGTCCAGTCAAGCGTCAAGTACCGCTGTGCTAATGTGCGGTTGATTTAACGACAACCTTCCCAAATCGAAGATATTGGGTATTCCATTAAATCTTTCGCCATTTACTTGCCTTTTTTCCTTTGTTCACGCCGTTCTGTATTGCACGAAAAATCTATCCCGACAAGCAAAGCTGATAAAGGCTTTAAAATAAGGGAAGAAAAAGATACTGATGTTTAATGTAATAAATAGATTGATACAATGAAAGCGACTGAACATTTCAAACAGACAATCAAGGCGTATTTGGACGAGAGAGCCAAAAACGATGAACTCTTTGCCGTGTCGTATGCCAAAGAGAACAAAAACATGGATGACTGTGTGACTTTTATCCTAAACCAAGTAAAAAGAAGCAAATGCATGGGACTTACCGACGAGGAGGTTTATTCTCTTGCCGTACATTTCTTTGATGAAGATGACATCGAATTCGGCAATTCTATTGCCTGTAATGTGATTGTAAACCATACCGTTGAGCTCACGGAAGAAGAAAAGGCACAGGCAAGACAAGAGGCGTTGAAAGAATATCAAGCCGAGCAACTGCGAAAGATACAGAAACGTGCCAACAAGCCGAAGACACCCAAAGCGCAACCCGAAATAACAACTCCCTCACTCTTTGACTTTTAAGCGTATGAAACCGAAAACAAAATTAGAATACAAGGTCGTGGCTGCCAATGGGCAGTTACAGCCTATCGGACAAGAACCTGTGGATTGGGCTTTCAAACATTGCGTAGAACACATGGCTTTCCGTACTCCAAGCGGAATGACTACTTGTATGGACTGCGGTCACCAATGGCGGAACGATACTAATAATAAACATTGCCGTTGCCCTCATTGTCATACAACATTGGAAATCAAGGATACACTCAGAAGAAATTACAAAGAAAAGATATATTTCTCCGTGATTGACATACAAGATGACCTGCAGTTGCAGCGTGTCTTTCGGTTTGATGTGACATTCCACAAGAAAAAGAAGCCTACGCAATCACTTATGGAAGTGGCAAGAGTATGGATTGATGAAAACGGCAATACAGAAGTGACAGGTCTAAGGCGCACAATGGGATGCTATATGGACAGTTTCGCTTGGAACAGCGAACTTGAACTACGGCAATACAAGGAAGCGTATCTTTATATCGCTGATTGCTATACCTATCCCAAGTGCAAGGTAATTCCTAAGTTAATCCGTAACGGATTAAAAAAATCATTTTTTGACATTGCCCCTCAAAGATTGATGTCTGCCTTGCTGACGGATAGTAGAATTGAGACCTTGTTGAAAGTGAATGATATAACAGCATTGCGTCATTTCGTTATGCATATGGATGATTTGAATTTCTGTTGGGCATCATACAAAATCGTATTACGCAATGGCTACCATATAACAGATATTCAAATGTGGGTGGACTATATCCGTATGTTAGCGAGAAACGGAAACGACATTCATAACGCACATTATGTATGTCCTACAAATCTTAAAAAGGAGCATGACAAGGTACGTGCGAGGCTCAATGGCATTAAAGAGAGAGAAGAAAGAGAACGGCAACGAATAGCAGCAATGGCTGACGAGGCGGCATTTGAGGAAATGAAGCGCAAGTTCTTTGGCTTGTCCTTCACTGACGGTATTATTGTCGTAAGTGTTTTGGATAGCGTGGATGCCTATTACCAAGAAGGAAATGCCTTACATCATTGCGTAGGACAATGCAAATACTATAAGAGACCGAACTCACTTGTCTTGTCTGCCCGAATTGACGGAGAGCGTATCGAAACCGTAGAACTTAGCCTTGAAACATTCAAAGTGTTACAGTCTCGTGGCATTTGCAATGGCAATTCTCCTTATCACGATGCCATTATCAATCTCGTACAGAAGAATGTCGGACTGGTCATGGAGAGAATGACTGCATAATAAATTCGTGTTGCAAGCTGACCTCATTATGGTTGGCTTGCAATACCAAATTAAAACCAATAGCAATGACAACAGAACAGTACATAAACCGTTTATGCCGTAATATCAAGGCAGAACGCTTTGCTTGGGATAAATATCTTACTCCGCAGAACTATTTCGGGAAGGAGTTGTGTGTGACACCCTTACACGCCTCCTATGGGCAAATCGGTTACACGATACATTTTCCATATTTACGAGAACCGATGCCCGAACTGGAATACGATTGGGAATTGGACGATTTGACCATTGACGAAATGGATTGGAAAGAATGGCTGTCACAACCCGAATAATCGCAAAATCCAAGATGCAGTACGAACAAGTCTGCATCTTGGATTTCATCTTATACTTTATCCTGGGAATGAGTCTGCTTTCTTCTTGCGACCACGTTTCTTGGGCATTTCAACATCATTTTCTCTAAAGTATCAGCCTTTTGTAATTCCAGTGCAGATTTCTTCCGTAAATCTCCATGTATACAGATATAGGTCTGTGCAATATTCTTCGTCCCACTCTTTATACTTCTCCAGGTTCTATTTTTATCGACAGCCACTTAATACTTTTTCTTGTCCATTTTTATAATCATTATACCTTTTATATATAGGCGAATGATTATCAGACACATTCAGCATCACTAGTCCGCACTCATTTTTCTATGCAAAGTTACTGCATTGAGTGAACGTCAAGCATCGCCTTTGGGCTAAGCACTTCGGAATGGAACGGCAGCCTTCCCAAATCAAAGATATTGGGTATTCCGTTCAATTCCTTGTCATTTGCTTGTCTTATCACTCTTGTCATGCAGTTTAGAAATGCACGAAAAATCAAGTTCCCGACAAGCGAAGCTGATAAGGCTTCAATCAAAGGGAAGAAAATAAAATTCAATTCAAATAGATATGAAAGTAAAAAGACTGACAAAAGAACAAGGCAAGCGGTTTGACATTTGCCGTTTCCCTAATTTCCACAAGACCGGCAGTGTGAAATGCATGAAAAGCCTTTATTATGGCAAGGACGCATTGTTGGTACGTTGTGGTAATTATATCTACAACGTGACAAGCGAACCGAATATTTATGAACAAGCAAAATAGTATTGGTATGACGAACAAACTGATTACGCCTCAGTTTATGGAGGCAATAAAGAACTTTCCTCTTTACTCACAAGAGGAAAAAGGTAAAGACGCTATTTGTGTGGCTGTATTTACCATAGGACGCATCAGATGGTTTGTTCTTGAAGGACAGACTGAAGGAAATGACTTTATGTTATTCACTATTGTATGCGGATTGTGCGAAACGGAATACGGCTATGTATCAGCAAACGAATTGGAGAGCATTGAGATTGACGGTGCCAAGTTCGGTATGGATTGCAAGTTCCATGTCTGCCAAGACAATCATTTCCTGCCAACGAAATTGAAGGACATCTGTCATGCAGACTTGCAGGAGTTTCTGAACCGTATTTATCCCAAAGAAAAATAAAATTGATTGTTTTATCTGCCGTAGACTGCACAATAGTCTACGGCACAAACCTTTTACAACATGGACGATATACAGGACAAAATCATCAGCATAGCCGAAGAACAAGGCTGGGCTGTAACGATTGATGAGCAAAACGGCTCTAACGTAACATTCAACTTTTCCAAATTCACGCCCCAAGGACAGGATTTCTCTTTCTCTGCCGACACGTTTGACAACGACTCCAATGTGCTTTTGGAGAATATCTTTGACTATTACCAAGACTACGACCCGGATTACGAAGCCTACCTGTGGATTGGCGAAGACGGACACGGACATAACGGTGCACCATACCACATAGCCGACATCGTAGCGGACATGAAAGCTGCTGAGGATATGGTCTATCAGTTGCACACTGCACTCAGTAACGCTTTCAACGCTTAGACCAAACAAAAGCCAGCCGTAAGGAGAGGACAATAACTTCTCCCTACGGCTGACTTCTCTTATCTGCGGAACGTAGCCTTTTCTACATTCTCTTCTTCCGCGTTTTCCTCTTGTAACTGATAGTCTGGCAACTCACAAAGCGTGTTATACACGTCCTCGATATTGTCTGCAAGTGACAAGTTGTGGTCGTAGCTGAGAATATGCTGCACTGCCAACCCGGCATTGGTTACTGTTCCGACCTCAAAACTGTCGTGCTCACGGTCGTATTGCAGATGCAGCATATCGCCATTTGGCATTTCAAAGACTGGAGCTTTGCGCTTTGACAAATCAGAAAAGTCTTCTGCAATCATCGACTTTGCCACCTCTTCTACATCCTTTGATGCCTCAGAAGGCAATCCGTATCGAGTAATACTGTCACGAACATCTTCCTCTGTCACCTTGCGCATCACCTCATAGGTGCCGCCAACACTACCATTATATACCACAGCGTAATGGGCATCGTCTACCAATACATCGTCACCACGGTTCTGCACGGCACTCTTATACGTGTGTTCCAAATCAATGGCATCGCCTTGGTCATATTCCTTTGCCTTTTGCAGCAGACGGTCATAGTCACCTATATCTTTCAAACTATCCAATACACTTGTGTCATCGGTACTCTGCAGATAGGCAATGGAAGCATAATATGGTGCAACAGTCTTATTATCTGCAACTTTCTGGTCTGCTTCTTTTGCAACATCCTCCGTTTGTGCTTCTTCCAGTTCGAGCGACATCTTATCAATATGTTGATTGATAATTGATGTCGCTTTCTTCACATCAAGCAACGTGGTCTTGATAAACTGTGGTGACTCTTTCAGACTTTCCAGCCACGACTTCAAATAAGCCGCACTGTCTTCCTTGATATGTTTTGCCATTCCATATCTTTGGGCGACAAGCGCACTGCCTAATTCTGCCACCAATTCCTCACGTGCATACTCAGATGAACCGAATGTTGTAGGTTTGAAACGGTCGAGTACTGTCTCATGTCCAGTCGAGTGTGCCATCTCATGAAACAAGGTTCCATAGAACGATTCTCCATCCACAAACTGTTGCTTCTCAGGCACTACAATCATATTCTTGCTAATTGAGAAATATGCATTGTTTCCATATTGTGGCTTGATGGGACAGATCCAGCGGTTGTCCTTAATCATTGCATCAATAGGAGCGAATGAGAACTGTTCGCCTTGTTTCGGCGCCGGTTTTACATACTCTGTTTCCAACTTTGCCCACATCTTTGGACGAGCTTCCTGCAGATTTGTTTGCGCCACATTGAAAACTCTATAGACCTGTAGTTTCGGATATACATTGTACTGCTTCCGCATTTCTTCCGACAGTTGACGGTAGTCATCATATTTGATGCGTTCCCTGGTGTCCTTATCAACGCAGGTAAAGGTGGTTATAAAAACAGGAAACGACCTCTCACCCTTCAACACAGACACACGTGGCAATGCTTCTCCGTTGGCATCCTTTTTCTCCGTATTGTTCAACCGCTGCACACAGTCGAATGTACAGAAACGGGGTATCTTCCAACCTTGTTTCTCGCACTGAAGGAGCAACATAAGAGCGTTCATACCGTTATAATCTCTACCATTAAGGTTCTTCGGCCATTGCAGTGCACCATCTGTAAACCAAGGCTTTTTCCAGTCTTTGTCAATGCTTTGGATTTTTTCTATCATCATCTCAGCAAACTGGTCCAAAGCTTTTTCCTCACTGCTCGGACCATCACTGGTTGGTTTGTTGTATCTTGCCATAAGCGTCAAGCATTAGGGTTATACGGCTGTGGTACGTATTCCGCCAATTCGTCCACTTTACATGAGAATGTGAGTCGGTCGTTATAGAGTGACAACTCCAGTTCGCCCTTAGCCGTTATTCGGCATCCTGGTACTAACCACGCCTCACGCTCCTTGTTGAAACGGACAAGTCGTACCCAGATATATTCAAAACCGTTTTCTGCTTTAGTCGCTGAATAAGCTGAAAACATTTGGTACGGCTCACCCTTCTTGCTCTTTTTCTCGTCGATGGTTTTACCTATCTTTCCACGGAACTCCAACTGTCCTACAATGCTGTCTTCCTTTACTGTTGTATCGGTATTGACAGCTGTTGCATTCATGTTGTAATACATGTTCTCACCATGTTTCCTGGGGATAAGCACACCGACTGCTTCTATGCGCTGTCCCGTCACAATATTGCCTACTTCCGTCAGTGTTCCATCCTTCAACACGCTAACTTCAATTGTTTTATTGATTCCGTTCTTGGCAGGGATGACCACTGCAACACTAAATGTTACGAACGGCTTCCCTTCTTTATTCGTGCGACATGTGGCAGCTTTGCTCACCACACCGCAAATAGTTACATTACATTTCATCATAGTCTTATACTTTTTAAAAAGTTATCTCAATCATCACACTTCATTTATCTGTGCATGCTTTCGTTGCGTCCCTGCTGTTCCTGCATTCCTTGCTCAAAATTTTGCGAAGCCTGCTGACTGATGACAATGCTGTTTACCATTCCTGCTACTCGCAACCGTTTGGTCTCTTCGTTCAATCCTTGGTCGTTCAAGGTGGCGGACAGTCTGCTCAATTCTGCTGATGTCAGTTCACGGCTTACTTTGACATTGCCATTGTCTGCCGTCAGTATCGCACGACCATTGTCACCAATACTCAGACTGCATGTTTTCATGCCTGATACCAGTGAAGTCAAATCTACAGACCGTTCACTGACTGATTGACTGATAGCTGCCTTTTGTTCCTCGGCTTCTTTGTTATCTATTTTCACAGCCAATATCATCAACGAAGAGAAAGCTGTCATTGCCATTTCCAAGATAGGGTCACTGCCAACTGGTAATCCTACACCGCTATCTTCAGACGACAGCAACTTCTTCATCCATGCATCAGGTGACATGCTTTCTGTATTGCTTGGCACATCGGTTTTGTATTTTGCCAACAGGTCATTGCCATTATACAAGGCTTGCTGTTTGATGTTGCCTTTTTGTGCGATTTCTGCCAGATAACTGGATGGATCCACGTCCCGACTTGTCCAGTCTGCTGCAATTGTTTTTACTCCAAAATGCAGATGCTCTCCTGTGGTTCTTGTTCCAGTATTGCCTGTTACACCTATCTTTTGTCCAGCTGACACGGCATCGCCCACTTTTACATTTACTTCCGACAAATGCATATAGGTAGTTTGCACCTTGCTGCCGTCCTCACGATTGTATTCCACCGTGATACTTTTTCCTCCTGCTGTATTCACATTCTGGTTGACGGCTACCACCTTACCGTCATTCTCGGTTGCTAATACGGCATCATGCTTACAACGGATGTCTATGCCTTTATGCATTTGCTGCTTGCTCTTGTCCATCGGATCTTGACGCATACCGAACGGAGAAGTGATGAATAGATAGGTTTCACGGAGCAAAGGGAATGAATACTTGCCATTTGGTCGTTTGTCTTGTACTCGTTCTTCGCTTGTTGCTTGTCTTGGATTGTTCTCCACTCCGAATGACTTCCCTTGCGCCTTCATCTCGCTCATCACTTGCTGGTCATACTTCTGTAGCCCATTCCGCTCGATGATGTCCTGCAAATGTGCCGCATATCCCATACCTGATGCGTACCCGGCTTTGGCTATCCCTTTAGTCCAACCCTTATAGTCATCTGGTGACAGCTGAAAGCACTTGGCATAACGCTGATTATTAGCGAGGAACTTGGAATGATGCTCGTAGCTGTCTGCCACAGAACTGTATTTGCAAAACTTTTCATTGGGCTTATCATCCGTATATACCAGATATTCACCTCCGTTCTTCAACCACGAAGCTGTTGCTTTGATGCCAAAGTGATTATTCCCTAATCGTGACAGTTCACTCTCTCCATTACTGCTTTCCAGCATGCCTTGCGCTAAGGTAACGGAAGCAGGAATGCCATAACGCTTCATCTGCTCCATAGCCGCCTCTGCATATTTGTCGGCGTATGATTGGTTCTTGCTCATTGTTCTTATTACTTTTTGTTATCCTTTTACTGTTTTTAATCTCATTGGTATACCTACCGCTTCATTCCTCTCGATGGTTCTACCAACTCTTTCACTTCCTCCTGCTTGTGCCGTTTGGGCTCTTCCAACATATCGCAGATGGCTACTCGTTGTCCTTCCCGTATCAGTTTGGGCAGGTAGGTGTCAAGGGCATGGTATGGAAATCCTGCCATTTCTTTGATATTGCCGCTTGCTCGTTTGGTCAGCGTGATTCCTAATATCTCAGACCCTTTGCGTGCATCTTGATTGTACATCTCATAGAAATCACCAATACGGAACAACAATAATGCATCTGGGTGCTTGGCTTTCAAGTCATCCCATTGCTTTTTTATGCCAGATGCATTCTGCTCTTTCTTGCCTTGGGCTTCTTGTGCTTTCTTTTCCTCAGTTGCTTTTTCCTCCTTGACCTTCTCCTCGGATTTGTCTTGTTTGTCTTCTTCCTCGTGATATTCCCGGTGTTCCTCTTCATGCTTCTCTGTGGTTCCTTGCTGTTCCTGCTTCACCTCGGTCTCCACTTCCTGTTTCTCCGATGATGTCTGCTCTTGTTTTTCTCCTGCTTTCAGCACGTCAGCAAATAGGGTTGCTGCCAAATGGGTTTTATAGCTGTTTCTGTCTTCTGCTACCCATAACCGTTGCCATTGCTGTGGGGTAATGCATCTGGGCTTCATCTTCTCTCCGTCGATGGTTGCAGAACAAAGAATGCCATTTTCTTTGGTCTTGAACACGCATACACGTTCTATGCGGTTCATATCAATGTCCTGGTCATTGCTCCCGAACAGGTCTACTTTCAAGTCAGGTTGTACGGCTGCACGGTGGTGATACTTGTTTGCCAACTCCATCTTTACTGCTTCAAAATTATCCATCGACTGCTTCAGTGTACTAAAGAACTGGTTGATGTCTGCCTTGTCTGGATATATGCTATATCCGTTCTGTCCCTCGGGTTTGATATACAATGCCCAACGGTTTTGGTCGTCTTGTATCATCTGTACTTGACTGAATCCAACGTCCTTGGCTCGCTCTACAGCAGGACTGGCATCTAATGTGGATAGATGTTCTAACGACCAATTTTTCAGTCGGGCAATGTCCACTTGCTTGTCCGCAAAGTAACTGTCATCGGGGCGATACCCCAATGCTCCGTCAGGATTGTAGAAGCGTACGGTTTCGATGCCTTCACGTTCCAATGCTTTCTGGATGCGTTGCTTGCTCATGCCCTGTATCTCATTGTTCACTTCTAATGAGGCTCCTGACGGCATAACCACGTCGGCTGTCTTTTTCTCCTTGTCGATGACCACCACGATGGTCTTGTTCTCCTTGTCGGGATGCTGTTTGATTTCTTCCGCTATGAGATAGTGTTTAGGCAACAGGTCCATCAGTTCCTTGGTCTCTCGCTGATTGCACATGGTGGAGTATTCTATCTTTTCTCCTTGCTCTGCCTTGCGCATCACTAAAAGGGCATTGTTTACATCACTCTCTACAGCATCTATCAGGCAGGGATTCTCTTTCAACTCACGAACCCAGTAATCTGTCAGATGCAAGCCTTCTTCTGACAATCGCGCTGGCAGTCCCAGCTCCAACATTTTCACTCCTGAAGCTAATTCTGCCACCAATCGTTCTTTTTTTATGGCATCCTCCGATGGGGCTGTACCATTTTTCATCACCATACCTTCACGTGCCAACCGCTGCTGATGTCCTGTGGCAGAGACAATCTGGCGCAATGTTTCTTGCACATAGTCATTGTAATGCTCAAAGTCTTTTTGGCGTGGCATATACACTGCATCCTTTTCCGTGTCATAATGTGCGACACCGCTGCCGTCCGTACGGATGGGTACCAGATTGTCACGCATTTTCAATAGGAAATCATTGAAGCGAACATGCATGGCTCGATCATCTCCTTCTCCCTGACCTCGCTCCTCAGCTGTGCCATAATCTGCCAACAGTTTTTTGTATTCTTTCTCATTGGCAAATGGCATTGTGGTCTGGTCAATGCAAAACAGTGTGCGTATCTCTCGATTGTGTACACCTTTATATTGCTTCTGCTGTTCTGCATCCAATGCCTGATAGTCGTTTCGACTGATAATATCCTTTGGATTGTTACGATTGACGTATTGGTTCCAATTATAGAAAAGAAACGGTACTCCTCGTTCATGCTCCATTACCGCCACTCCTTGTCTTTTCGCCTCACTGAAAGGCATAAAAAGGTTGGTCTTGCTACCAGACTTGTCCGAATGCAATGACATGATCAATGCATTGAACGGACTTACTGTCAATCCCTTGGGATAGAAACTTGGATAGGTCTTACCCGATGCGTTCAACCAATATCCGTTTGCAGAAGGCGCACTGCTCAACGCCGTAGAGAGTAATTCCACTTGTCTCTCTGCTGCCGTTTTTTCTGCCAGACTCTTGTCTTTCATATTGTGCTTTTATTATATTCTTATTGTATTCCTCTTGATCTGCTGACTGTCTCACGCTCCTCACGACCATTCTCATACTGCTGCATGGCCACAGATCGCATCTGCTCATTTTTTGCAAGTATCGCATTGGCAAGGGTATTCAACGGCAACGCCCCTGCCTGATATGCATCCACCACAGTTTGTGGCAATTGAATGGTACAGGGCACCCGGTCGATATGTACTATCAAACAACTGCCTTTTAGTACTGGATTGCTTAAACGTGGATTCAATGGCTCGTCTGCATATTGTCTGTATGCGACTTGCCGATTGCTTGCTGCACATCTATCTGGCACTGAGCCTTCATTGGCTTTCCTCTCCAATGCTTCATGCCCGGCTTTATTTATCAGATTGGCTCCTCCCATACCTATCAATAACATTTTAAGTATCGGATTCTTCACGAACATTCCTGCCACAATACTTGCCAATGGTATCATGCTGTTGTCCATGTTCAAGGATTTCGTCTTGCCAGTAAGCAATCCTACTAACATATCTGGCAACATGGCGAGCACATAGCCAAGGTTATGGGTGATGTCGCCGAAACCGTCTAACCCGAAATTTGCCAACAGACCTTCCCATCCGTTTTCATTGGCTTGCTGTGGCTGTTCCGCTTGATCCTCATCTGATGATGCGTCAACAGATTGTGCTTCTCCTGAACTGTCAGTTCCCTGTTTTCTTTCCGTACTTTTGCGCTCTGCCTCTTTCTGTTTTGCCGCTTCTTGCTGAGCTTTTTCCTTCAGATAGTCATCTTCCTTTCCTGGTGCTACAATCAATGGAACGTCCTTGTATTTTGGATCCTTACGTATGTCTTTGGGCTTCAGAAAGTCCGTATTGGGTGTAAACACCGGAAAAGGGGATTTGTTATTGTTGTTTGTTGTCCATGTCACAGGCTTGTATTTTTTTGTTGGTAACTTGATTTTATGCGATAACTGTCCGTTAAGCGTTTGTAGGAAACCTCCAGATTCTTCAAGTTCATTGGCATGTTTACGAAAGCCGTTGAAGACATTGCTGTTACTGCCAAAGATTCCTTTGCTGATGCTTAGCTCCATTACCTGTTCCTTGCGTTGCTCCGTACTGCCAACGGTTTTGTCTAAGGCATATCCTAATGCAACATCGCAGCCAACAAACTTGGCGAAGGTCGTCCAACCATTAAAAGCTCCCATCGATACGGCATCTACTGCAGAACCTGCCACTCGTCCCGTAACTTTCTCTGTGGTACTGGGCTTATAGGCTTTCTCGCTTCTTGCTTCAATCTCTTTGGTTAATGGGGATTTCATCAATTCCTCAGTAAATCCCCAGATACTTTGCTTGGCTGCCTTTCGCATGATGTATTCCATTGATGATTTGGGGATGTCATCCACAACCAATTTGTTGATCATCAGGTCTTCCATCCGCTGACCGATATAGGCATATGCCAAATCGCATCCTATTTGTTTGGATAGTGCATCGTATTTTGTACGTCCGATTTGTTCCACCACGGCTTTGCGCCATTCTGCAGACAACAATGCGAAGTCACGCTGCATCGCTTTGTCGTTTTGCATTTTCTCATTGCACATCTTGAGATAGTCCTCGGTGGTCTTGCTGTTCCACTCGCCAGCTGTGCGCACTGCTTGCCAACCCATGTCTATCAACATAGGATTGGATGATGCCATGATACCTGCCGGACTACGCTGGTAGTCTGCCAGTTCCTTGACTTGCTTGTCGTTCAATGTCTTTCTGACTTGTTTCATTACAGACAAGACACTGCCTTCAAAGTAATGTTGCAGACTATATTCTATCTCCGCAAATCGTTTGCTGTTCTTTATGCTCATTGCTTTGTTACTTACAGGGTTTGGTTCAACAGTTGCTCTTTGGTCTGCTCTATCGCATGATGGTATACTTCCATCTGCTTTGGGAAATATTCAGTTAGCCACTCGTCTTTCTCTATGCGGTCAAGAATAAACAGAATGGCTTGCTGACGTTCTATCTCCACAGAACTCTCTCCGTTCTCATGATTGTTGAACCAGGCTTTGGTCCACCATCTTACTCCTGCGCGGTCGGGGTATACGCTGACTATTCTCGGTATGTCGAAGCTCTGAATGTCCACCTCCAAATTCATTAATGGATCGATGACTCCACTACTGCTCAGGAGGTCGCTGTGGACTTTTTTTTTAATGCTTCATTCAATGAGGATAGGAATACATTGTGGCGCAACGCCAAATAGTCAAGAAAATCCCCAATTAGGAGATTCTGTACCTTACATGCCAATGGTACACTTCTCTGACTGATACCCAACGGATTGCTCATGCTTGGCATAACCTCAAAGAAGTAGCGTTTCGTGGCTCCCAACGAGAAAATGTTACGTAGCGATTGTTCCCGATGGGGCGACAATGCGTATTGTCCATGCCGTAGGTCATCCATATATAAAGGCAGATAACTTAGCATCAATGACTCGATTTCTTCTCTGTCGTTGTCATATTGTGTGGCGATGTTCATGTCAAAATCGTCAATATCTATCGCCCCAATCCTTCCTTGATGTTTCAAAGCCTTGATATTGCCATAGAGCATGGTCAGGAATTCCAACGGATTCAGCTCCTCTCCGTCGAATTTTACACTGATATGCAATCGGTCGCTGCTTAGGCTTACTGCTTGTCCTGCTACTACTGGGTCTCCGAAGTTGGCATACACATTGGCAAGGTGTCCATAGATTACCTCGTATTTACCATATCGTATCGTTTGGTATATGCCGTGTATGCTGTCACTGCCAACTCCCGATACGGTGCCACTTGCCACTGCGGACAGAGGATAATGGTTGACCATAAAGTCCAGTCCGTGATGAAAGAACTTTTCTCCTGTAGATGGATGTGTCTGTTCTCCATATCCCAATGTCATTGCCACTTCTTTACCAGGCTGCTCCTCAAACGGCATACAATATCCGCTCTTGGACTGTAATATCATTTCTTCTGTATATTGCATACTTTTTCTGTTATCTTCTCATTCCTCTTACTTGTGTGTCTTCGGCAGTAGCCATTGATGCACTACGTCTTTGTCCTGCGCTGTCACTTCCCATCATCTGATTGAGGTTGGCATTATTGCCCACCAACATCATGCCGAGCATGGTTCCTGCTATTTTGCTCAACCATCCGAAACGACCAAAGATGAGATAAGCTGCTGCCACCAGTCCCGCCAGACTCAATCCTGACACTTTGCCTTTGCCGAGGTTACTGAAGAAACTGCCGAACATATCCAGTCCGTTTCCATTGAAGATATTACGGAAGAACTTGCTCATGCCGCTCCACTTGCTGTTGATGTCGCCCATGGCATTGTTCATGCTGTCTACCGCTTCTCCTGCCTTGTCTTTCAATTCCTTTACATCGCTGGCTGTCCCTGCAATGGCGTTGGTTGCTTCTTCTCCGATAACGGCATCACTTACAATGCGTGTCACACTCTTGTCTGTGGTGAGTTTTTCCCAACCGACATATCCTACAGCTCCTCCTACAGTAGCTGTCTTTACCGCTTTGCCAGCGTGGTTCAGGGTTTGTGACGGATGAATCACAGAATTGCCTATAGACTTTGCAGAGGCTTTCGCTCCAGTCTTTGCGGCTCCCAACGCCTTGCCACCTACTGTTAATAGTTTACTCCAAAATGACATATTCTATCGTTTTTTGTTATTTCATTATTTATTTGGCCTCATATCTGCCTTATCCGACCTACTATTAATAGCCTTACAATTCCCTACAAAACTTACTATGCCAACCTGCATCCTCAACTTAGGAAGGCTTAAAGAGGCTTAGTCGGCTTATTGCTACGGCATCACGTTTCGTCCGGCTTGTTTCCATCTTCTTTTTGCAGCATTCACGATTTCTTGTTTGTTGGCTTTTTGTGGCTTTGATCCTTCGTCTATCTCCAACCATATATCACCCATACTTGTGTACTTCACAGCTTTTGTCAGTCGTTGCAGTTTCTTGTTCATCACTTTCAATTTCGGACGAATTCCAAACACGACTTCCATACGTTCTTTCTCTGTCATCTTATTCTTTGACAGACATACTGTTCGTATGTCATTTACGATTTCTACGCTGTTCAGTATCAACTCACGATAGATCTTATTGCGCTTGGTGGATAACGCTACGGCCAATCCATTACTCGGATGGGCATCCAGTTGTTTGATTAATCCACCCATGTTATTTGTGAGCTGCGTCACCTCATAATAGAATCCGTATACCTGCGCAGCATAACATACAATCGAACGAAACGAGTCAAGGTAGTTGTTGAATTCTCGATGCAAGTCTGTAGTTGCCTTCACTTCTTCCTTTGTCCAGATATGCCCAGTGGTCATCATCAACATCACTTTTTCTTGGTTCTTCAACTGTTTCTCTGCCTTGTTGGTGTACATCAGTATCATTCCCGTCAACGTCGGGTCTGACTGGGCATAGGTTTTGGCAATGCTCAGTAGCATCACTATCACCACAGTTCCTATATATTTTACAACTCCCATTTATTCCATTGCTCTTTTGTACAACATTGTATTTGTCCTATCTGACTTATCCGTCCAATCCTGTTCATTGCATAAAATTTTTCATCAATGGCTTAGTCGGCATAAGGAGGCTTAGAAAGGCTCATTCACCTACGAACAGCCAATTACACGCTATGAATCAGTCTGCCTAAAAAGGCTCAATAAGGCTTATTCCTACAAAGGGTTCTTATTCTCCTGTCACTTGCGCTGCTCTTCGCCATCGTCCCATTGCTTGCCTTGCAACATCTGCATTGTTTCTGTCTATCATTCCTGCCGTAGCATTATTCCATACGTCATTGAATGTATAGTAGCGTATGCTCAGATACAACCGATGGAGTTTCTTACTGAAACTGCTGAGTTTGTCATTCAAAGCCCAAAGGGTCTTGCTTCGGTCTGCTCCTGTTATCATGTTCTCGTTACCTCCTTGCGATACGGCATCGTTCAGCAAGGTAAAGACTGATACCAATTCTGTAGCTGTCTCAATATATAGGTTGTTCATTGACATACTCGCAACAATGCCTTGCGGATTATTGTTGATGGCTTTGCGCAACTTGCCCAAAGTGATGAAGATTCTCACTCCGTCATCATATAGATGGGTACAGGCTTTCAACGAAGAGGCGTAACCGCTGATGTCTTTCAAATAGCTGTTGTATTGTTTCTGCCATTTGTGCATTTGATTGAACTCGGCTGCAATGGTATTCTGTAATATGGCTGTTTTCTTCTGACCATTGATCTGACTGTCTATCCGCTTTTCCAACAGTTCATTACCCTCTGCCAGTGCCATCCATTCCAATGGATTTGATGCAGTTACCTGTGCTTCGCAATCCATCGCTATGCCAATCATCAACCCCAATGACAATATCAATATCTTCATTCTCATTTCTATCACCACTCCTTTCCATGTATTATCAGTCCCATTTTTTACGTTTATCGCCATATCAATTTCCCAATGCCAAGTTTTGCATACGCCCAACGGTTTTAATTCTGTTTATCGTCGTATCTGTTTTACGAGTGGCACATCGTGCCACAGCTTTACATTCAGATAAAGCAGTCGAGAACTCGTTCTCGTAAGGCTTTAGCTGGATGGAAAGCAAGTCGAAGACTCGGAAAATAGATACGTGGTTTATCTCGGTTTTTGTCTACTTCCACCCACAGGCTTAGTAGGCTTAGAAAGGCCCAGCAAGGCTTATCCTCAGCACCACGCATCACCTCCTCATTCCTCCAGATTTCCTCTCTTCTGCTACTCCCAATGGTTCGAATTCTCCTTCCAATGATTTGATATGCTCCTCACTTGGTTTATCCAACAACACATCATTCCAATCTTTTGCCCACATGGGGATTGGCATGACTCTAACGTTGTTTGGATTTATACCTTGCTCTTTCGCAATTTGTTTGAATAGCTCCACAAATTCACGTCCTGCCTTATCGTTATCAAAGCATAGATAATGTTGAGCTTGCGGTGTGGCTTCCAACATTCCTTTTATCTGTCCTTTGGTTGGTGAACCGCCAGTAGATACGTATATGCCCTTACGTGAAAGCTCGGGATTTTGCTTTATTGCCTCACGGTGTATCTGATAAAATGCCATTGCATCATAGGCACTCTCAAACCATCCGACACCACCGACACGATCCAAAGGTTCGTTCTTCAAGTTGGCTATCCACAGACCTTCACTTCCATTGCTGCCTTCTGCCTTGCCTTTATATGTGCTGCTTCCATCCATTCTTGGACGACCGCGTTCTTCCAGTCCGACAATGGTGTTGTCTCCCGGCTTGGTCAACGGAAAAGCCAAATTGGTATATCTCAATCCGTCGTTCCTGTGTTTGATCGCAAGAACAAAGTGCTTGTTAAAGGCATACTGTGTATACAGGTCTATTCCTCTTGGCTTGAAGTAGAAATAGAATGGCTTCTGACTATTTCTGTCATTCGGATCAAAACGATGTACATCATAATCTTTCAATGAGAATGGTTTGCTCATGGCTTTCGGTGCAATAATCTGTGGCTTCCTTTCCTGTATCGGATTATTCAGCAGTCTGTTGCACACCAGGTTCACCAACCTGTCCGTTGACATTCCTGCCCGATAGTCCGCAAACATATTCGGATGCTCCTTGATAAAGGATATGACATTGTACAGTTTCTGATTGGGTGGTTGAAAGCAGCATTGTCCGTTGGGTGTCACCAGATATTTATCCCCATGCACACGCTTTCCGTCACTGTCTGTCCGCACATATGATGGATAGCGCAACCCATCACGCTTGTTCAGATGATAGCCTGCGTCTCTCAGCACATCCTGTATACTCAACCGCTGCAAGAAGTCATTGTATGTCAAATCTCCGTCCCACATACTAATATCCTCTCCGTATCTCCGTCACTTCCTTGTTCATTTGTGTCTCAAAATTTCTTGCCGCCACCTCATTGGGGGCATCCACACCCGGCTTGAAGTACGGTCTTGGTGCTTGCGGGCCTTCAAACCATTCCCCATATATCTCTGGATGTGGATGATACCTCATGCCGTGTGCCACCTCTGATGTCACCACGGCTCCTGCCGTCAATGCCGCAAAGATTTTTGTACCCAATCCTGTGTTTGCTCCCGGTCGTGTCTTCATGTCCACTTCCTTGAAGACATTGGAAAAGAGTTTCATCCTGTGGTAGTCGTCCACCGCCATGAACTTGTCATATTGCTTCTGACTGATCTCGTGACTGATGGCTTCTCCATTGATGACAGCGGTCATGCGGTATTTTACTTCGCCCTTATCGTTGTCCTTTCCCTTGTTTTGCTCGTTGTCGTTCTCTTTTCCCTGTTCTTGTTTCGCAGCGTCAGCAACAGGTTTTTCAATCCTCTCCACATAGATTTCTTCCACCTGCACCTCGCGTCCATGCTTGGCTTCACGGTACCAACCCTTGCTTTCGTCCATCAAGTCCAAGTCCTGACCGTTTACCGATGCATCACCGTGTAGTTTTATCTCTTGCTGCACAGAGAGTTCTTCATCTTGTCCGACTTCATTGACCGTCTGCTGCCGTTTGTCCAACTCTTGCTGTACCTCTGGGCGCAATCCTATATTGATGCGTTCCTTACTGTTCAGCATATCCATTGTTACCTTATCGGCAAAATCATCCTTGATGACATTGTTCAGAATTTCCAGACGCTTGTCTATCGGCACTTTCTTGATAGAGTTGTCGGTCAATGCCTTCAGCTCGTCGTCTTTTAGGTCATACACCATATCCACATTCGTTGCATTGGACTGTATGGTGAGCGTCTTGCTCTGTGCATCCACAATAATGCCATGCGAGGAAAGACATTCCTGCCACTTCTCATTGGAGAAATACACGGGTGAGGTTATCAGTTCCTTATAAGGCTTGGCTGGCTCATCGCTTCTCGGTCGTGTCACCACTGGTGTTACCACGGCTTGCAGATTTTGCAGTACGTCTTGATTGGCCATTGGTTGTTGCGTCTGTCCCTTGTAGTAGAACCCGTAACCACCTGATTGCAGTTCTCCGGGCTTCATGCGTCCGTCCCATCGCTCCGGCACAATCGGTGCTTGTGGAAAGAACAACTGTCCGCCGACTCTTCGCAGGTGGTGTCCGTCCTGCATTCTTGGTGTCCAACCTAAAAACTGGGGTGGCATCATGCCATGCCGTCCCATATTATGCCCATACTCTCCAACACCGACTCTATATCCATGCAGTCCCATTGCCACTCGTCCGTTGGCATTGCGGGCATGAACGAAGTTCTTGGGCATATAGAAGTCGTTTCCTACAATATCAGTAAAGGTATTATAGGCTGTCTTGTTGGCATAGTTCGTTCCCCAATCGGTCAATGCCAGCATCTGTTTCTCCGTGATGTTGTATGTGAGCAGCGGACTGTCATGACCTTGCACCGCCAACTGGTAGCCGCTGCCATTGGCAACGATATGGGCTTGCATACCGTTGCGCATGAGCAGGTCACGCATCTCTGGTGACACGTCCATCTGTCTCGGATTCAATTGCTTTCTTATCGCCATTCTTTTCTCGTGTTTTTAGTGATACTTCTAAGCATCCCCTCGCTCCAGTGCTTCTTCCAACAATTTGTCTTTATATGCTACAAACTGTCTCGCACTGTCCTCGCAGATGCAGAATCCCTTGTTTAAGCAGTACTGTGTGTATTCTTCCTGCCATTCCTCTGAGTAATGGTTGACATAATCCAACCAACCATATTCTCCTTTCTGAACTTTTTCTACCAGTACTTCCTCTGGATAATATTTGTTCTTTGCCATTCTTCTCGTATTCTGACTTTTCTATTGTTATTCCATATTTACCTTCTATTCTCCGCCACGGCTTAGTCGGCTTAAATAGGCTCAGTAAGGCTTATGCCTAACAAACCCTCAACTGTTTTTATTCTGTTTACGATGTATGATTCTCAATGCGCAGTTTGTGTGCACCAACGGTTTTTATTCTGTTTATCGCCGTATATGTTTTCCGAGTGGCACATCGTGCCACAGCTTTGCATTCAGATAAAGCAGTCGAGAGTTTACTCTCGTAAGGCTTTAGCTGGATGTAAAGCAAGTCGAAGACTCGGAAAACAGATACGGGGTTTATCTCGGTTTTTGTCTAAGTCCACCCATCGTCACACCCCCAAATGAGCCCCACCTTTTTAATGATGTCCCATTCTTGCAAGATGTCCCTCTCGTTTGCGTGACAACTCATTCCACAACTCTTCCGTATAATCATCCTCACTGATATAATCCAGATTACCGTCATCGTCCATCACCCAACAACCATAACATCCGAATGTGTATTTATCCCATTCTCTTTTAGTCTGCTCTTGCCATTTCCGGTCATCACCTTGGCATAGTCTGATGCCAGTGCTTTCGTTCAGATCAATGCCAACTGTCACTGGGTCTTCGTCCATTACGAATGTAAGCGGTTCACCATGCTGGATGACTTTTACTTCTGCTGAACTCAGGTGCATTTCTCCTGACAGTACTTGCAGGTTGCGACCAATGACTGGTGTGGGGGCATACATCACTTGGTTGGTCTCTGCATCCAACTGCACGAATGCTTTGCTCTGTTTTCCGTCAATCATCATGTCTGCAAGGATGGCTTTTCCTGATAACAACTGCTTCTGTTGTTCCTGGTCATATTGCGCCAAAGGTGCTTGGCTCAGTACTGGATAGAACATTACGTCTACCTTACCATCTTCCATGCGTACAAAAGCGAAACGTGTTCGACTCTTGATAACATTCTCATTTTCATCCTCCACCTGTATGGGCAGTACTGGCGAACGTCTTCCCTGACCAATGTCTTCCAATACATGCATGGGCAGGTCTTCAATCATTTCTCGTGTCAATCCGTACTTGGCAAGTGTCTCATACGGCACTTCATGTTCTTCTATTCTTGCTTTCATATTTGATTGTATTTATTGATTTTCAACTGTGCAGTCTTTTGCCTTCAACGCAAACATACGCCACACATCAGCAAAATTATATTGGAATGCGGCCATTTCAAGAATATCGCTTATTCTTGGAGCTTACATTTATGCTAATTTATAATTCAAGTATGATAATCAATGAATAATCATACTTGATTCTTATTTGATGTTATATTTTCATTCCTTCAATCTTCGCAGTTTTGCCTTTCCTTTTCCTAATACTACTTTTGTCTACATGAAAAAGTTTTTATTGGTCTTCATTACTGCTGTCGGACTCTCTGTATCTACAACAATTCATGCTCAGTTCTACTCCGTAGATAATCATAATCGTCGTTACAAGGTTAAGGTAATAACATCACACACGAAAAAAGAGGTACCACTTTCTCGTGATACCTCTTCTATTAAGCTGCCATCAGTCATTGACTCGACGGCTACCAATGATTTTACAACAAATAAGCCTGTTACTGCAAGCTCACAAATCTCGTTTCCTCTTCAAAATATCTATATTACATCACCATATGGCTATCGCAATGACCCATTCACTGCCAAGAGAAAGTTTCATAACGGTATTGACCTGCGTGCCAACTATGAACCTTGTTATGCCATACTTGATGGTATTGTAGAATGCATCGGCAATGACAAACGTTCTGGCAATTTCATTACTCTTCGGCATGGTAACTATACCATTAGCTACTGCCATCTCTCGCACATTCTCGTTCCCAAAGGTGCATCTATCCAGTCGGGCACTCCAATCGCCATTACTGGTTCCTCTGGTCGCTCCACCGCTCCCCATCTTCATTTGTCCATAAAATACAAGCGTAAGTCCATAGATGCCAAGGTGTTATTGGACTATATTGTCCAATCCAAATAGCTCAAAATTTTGGTATCAGGGTGTAAATCGGCAGAAAAGATTTTGGTATTAGGCGGTATTTTGACAAAATAAATTTTGGTATCAGGGATTTTCCATGTGCCTCAGATAGGTTTCAACTCGATTATGTGTTACTATCGAGGCGACATTTTCATACCATATTCCCCACAAATTGAAAATCATGGGAATTTTGTATTGAAAATCATGGGAATTTTTCACCATAAATATGATTAAATAAGAAAAATACACATTTAGTCATGGCTTTGAACCAAAGATAATTCGATTAATCAGTATTTCAAAATAGTTTGTTTGGCTATAAGCAGAAAAAATAGTAACTTTGCCAAAAATATAATAAACTTCAAAATCAAAGAACAATGGCATTAGCAATCAAAGTTATTCCTACACTTCATGGAGAAGTAGCCAAGAAATTTGAGGCTGCTGCCAAGAAAGTGGAGAATAATCCTGGAACTCAGGATTATAGAAAGAAAGCAAAAATTGTCAGGGAGTATCTTCAAAAAATAAAATTGTAATGACAATAGGAGAACTACTTGATTTATGCGATTTGTATGTCGCAACAGAAAATAAGCTCGCAAAATGCGAGCCTTTTTCTTGTGGTAATAGTGACCTTGATGAGTTTTTTATGAATGATGCCTCGTTGTATCATAAAAGGTTGCTTGGCAAAACTTATTTCTTTTGTCTAAAGGAAGATGCCAATGTTATTGTGTGCGCATTCACACTTTCAAATGATAGCATACGTATTACAAACAAATTCAATAGCGATTCCAAAGACCTATTTTTAGAAAATACAGACTTATCAGAAAAGAATCTGCGTAGATATCCTGCTGTACTAATAGGACGTTTGGGGACGAACAAAGAATTTTTGGGAAAAGGCATTGGCTCAGCCGTTATGGAATTTATAAAATCTTGGTTTCGTATCGATAACAAAACGGGCTGTCGTTTTATAATAGTTGATGCCTACAATAATTCTGACACTATACGATATTATTTAAAGAATGGCTTCCATTTTCTAATTGAAGATGAAAAACTTGAAGCTAAATATATGGGGATAGGTGTTGGCAGATTACCACTAAACACCCGACTTATGTATTTCGATCTTCTAGATATTCAAGTTGATGAATAAAACTCAAAGGCGGATGCCCAAGACTCTCCATCTTGAACATCCGCCTTTGCTGTACATCGTTAATGCCTTCTACAATTCATAACTCTTTTTCCGCTTCTTGAAAATTGGTGGATTCTCACCATCATAATACAAATCATAGAGCGCGTCACATTCTTCCACTTCCTTATTATCACTCAAAATAAACCGCTTGCCGTCAACATAACGTCGGTAAATAAAATATCGTGACCAGTATTGGGATTCTATCAACACTTTCTTGTTTCCCAAAAAGCAAATGCCATTCCGCATTCTTATTTCGTCCCTTCGATATGTGTTTCTGTTGTTTGGACTCATTTCCACATAGACATCCTCTACTTTAAGGAAATTCATAACGCCAATGCTTACTATTTCCGGTTTCTTCGAAAAGCATACATGATTTTCCAAGTATGTCCAGTAGTCCTTTCCTTTCTCTACAAAATGCAAGAGGACATTATCTTGCAACTCCGCAAATTCGTATTCGTGTTCTGGCGTTTCTAACGGCTCAAACATTCTTGTTCGCACTACATATTTTCCGTTCTGTTTCTGCACCACACGGATTCCGTATGCTTGTGGAAATACCTTTAGGTATGCTCCAACGGACTTCCACTTGTCAAAGCTTAGTTCACGGCAATAAGTCTGGTAACTACCATCGGCTTTGCGTTCAAGCCTAATGTCCAGTTCTTTATTGTCCCTCAGCAATCTGTTTCTGAACAGGCTATCGATTTGTATTTGGGGTTTGAAATGCCATATATATTGGTGTACATCCCTTGCGTATTTCTTTATCTCATCCGAATGTTTTTTCTTTCGTGCTTCCCATTCGTCTTGGTTTGTCGGATGCAACGATGTCTCAAACTCTTCTTTCCATGCCAAGTTTCCATTCTCGTCCTCCCAAAGTTGGACATCATCCATCTTCTCTTTAAAGGAATACAGTTTGTCTGGCTCTGATGGTTGTACATAGAATGTCTTGAAGCGCAATCCATAGTCTATGCCATGTTCTAACGATTCCGCCAATACGAAACAACTTTCGTCCATCTGCCGTGTCCGAACTCTGGGGTAAAAGCGCAGTCCGTCTGTTGTGGAGAATTCAAGGAATCCGATCTTTTCAATCTTAGGGCGTTTTATAAACCTCACGCCATTCAGCAAGTCTATCCACGGCCGTTCTCGGTCTATTTTCTTTCTGGAATAGAGTGTGGCAAATCCGTATGCTTTCAGTTCTACCTTATTATATATGCAGGGCAATACGTTGTTCCCTTCTTTATCTACTACACCTAACAGACCCTCTTCATTTTCTACGATTTCATATCCGTATGCCGCCTCCAAGTCCATACGCTGTCCGTCATGCGTCATCACGGTTATCAGCTCTGTCTGGTTGTCTGACGTTATTGACACCGTTTTGTTGCGAATGGAATAGGCGACATCGTATTGTTCTTCGGTTTGAATCATATTGCCTTTTCCTGCAATCTTACCTTCAAACATTGCTTGCCAGTCTCTGTCATCCGATGGCAAACCAAACAGGCGGTATAGTCCTACGTTGTCTAATATCAGACAATATTTCTTGCCTTCAAACACACGCATACCACGTCCCACTTGCTGTAGGTATTTCGCCAACGACAACGTTGGTCTCGCCAACTGGATGAACTCCACATCGGGGCAGTCAAAGCCTTCACCGAACAAATCGACATTCACCAACACTTGAATGTCGTTGGTCTGCTCCAATGTCTTATCCCTCACGTCTGCCTTATAGTCAGCACTCAATGTTTCACCTAATGGCTTAGTAAGGCCTAATGAGGCATAGTAAGGCTTATCATTACGATTTCCTCTACTAGTTCCCTTAAACCTTTCAATGATTGCCTTCCTTTCTGCAAGCGGTGTCTTGCTGCTTATCGCCACAGCCATTATCCCATGCCGTCTGTATTCTTCCGCTATATGCTCCGCATGAGTAATGTCTATGGCGTAAGTGATGCCTTTCTTATCTGCCGCATAACGCAATACGGTTTCGCACAATCGTTTTATACTCGGTCTGACATCCAGTTTCTCGCTCATCTCTTTAAGCGAAAAGTCTCCGTCTGCACCTCGTTTCGTCAGCCCCAATATTCTGCGTTGGTCTTCACTGTCAGCCTTGATGCTCATATAGTCATACAACGACAAACGCCCTATGGCAATAAATCGTTTGGCTGACCATGACATCAGCAATACATTAAACAAATCGGTGAATCCTCTCCGGGTCAGTCGGCAAGGTGTGGCGGTCAATCCCAACTTTTTCGCCTCTGAAAAAGCATCCATCACCTCCTTGTAGGTCTTCGCTACGGCATGGTGTGCCTCGTCAATCACTATCAACGATGGACTCTCTTTCATTTCTTGATAGTGTTTCGAAAGCCATTGTATCGACATTACCTTTATACGGAAATTTTCCGATAAGAGGGATATAGTGGTCTCAGAAGTAGAGGAGGAGCTGCATAGCATGGTATTGAGCGTTTCCTTTATCTGCTCTACCAACTCACGACGATGAACAACAATCCACACACACGGATTTTTCATTCTTCGTTCTTCACTCTTCACTACTTCTGAAAGAAGTACCGTTTTTCCCGTACCTGTCGGCATCTGCACCATCACAGATTGATACGAACGAAATGCCGTATCAATTCGTTCCTTCATTTCTGCCTGGTAGTCGTAAAGTCGTATTTCCTTCATATCAACTTCGTCTCGGTAACCACATCGAGGGTATTTCTTTACGAGTCTTCGAGTTGGCATTGGTGATGTCTATCAGTATCAGATACCACTGTTCCTTTCTTCGGTGCTCTCCTGATATATAGTAGACTTTATTGGGTTGGTCTCTTAGTATCATATACAGGTCCAAGAACTGGAATATCTTGTCATTTGCCAAGCACTCCCGATGATGCATCGGTATGCCTGCCATGTCTCTGTTTTTATAGAAATAATAGTTGTAGCCAACTCTCAGCACGTCCATAAATCCCATCTTCTCTACCACTGGACACTCATCAAACTCCTGCATGGTGTACAGATTTACCCACGTGGTTTTGTCTTCTCCTACAAACACGACCTCTGCGATATTGTCATCGGAGAGCTTTACGCTCTTCAATCCTTCCAGAATGATATGGTGGTCATTGTTGCTGATGGCATACTCTCCTGTCTGATAATGCTCACAGACGTATGCGTCCTTACTGTTGTATTCCTTTCCTCTGTTCTTGTTGATAGCATAATAGGCGTATGTCACAAGGCACTCTTCTCCATTGATGGTTTTATAGATGCTGTTGCTCTGCTGTTTGCGTTTTTCCCCAGTAATATATTCTCTTCCATAGGTTGTCACGTCCTGCATCGAGCCTTGCACATTATCCATATAGAGATATTGCTCCTTGGTGCCTACTGTCAGTGGTGACCATGGGTCTTTTCGTCCTACGTATTCAATGGCTTCATTTTTATTGTTCAGCAGGTAGTACTTTGTTATGTCACCTTCTGTCTGACTGACTAACTGCCAGTTGAAACGCATATCATCGTAGGTCTTATATATCCCATGCTTACTGTCACCTATACGGATATAATTCCCATTCTTTATATAACCAAACTTTGTTTTTCGCATAATGTAATTAGTGTTCACTGAATAATTTGTAACTATCTGATATTTAGATTTATATAACT
>ERZ1035025.239-NODE-239-length-40239-cov-20.737931_pt1 | contig 40239 bp, 33 predicted proteins | sample MGYA00520619_ERZ1035025 | MGnify/ENA primary metagenome ERZ1035025 (study PRJEB33766, sample SAMN09781742) | gut metagenome | biome: gut microbiome | host: Homo sapiens | place: Madagascar | study: EMG produced TPA metagenomics assembly of the PRJNA485056 data...
TAACCTTAGGAAATCCGTAACACTACCTGTAAGCGGCAGTTCATAAGTTAAACTCTGGTTTAACCGCGCAGGATGGCGATATTGCGTTTTAATGAAACAAGCGCTGCATCCACATCTGCCCGTGTCGTATCGCCGCAGAGCGTGAGTCTTATCGTACCTGGTGCATATTCTTCCGGCACTCCCAATGCTTTGATCACATAGGAAATCCGTTCTTCACCTGTATTACATGCGGAACCGCCTGATGCACAGATTCCATCTTCGTCCAGCAAAATCAACAGCGATGCCCCCTCAAGTCCTTTAAAACTAAAATTCACATTGCCCGGTAACCGGATACTGCGATGTCCATTCAATTTTGCATCCGGAATTTCATGCATCACACGTTCGATCAGATAATTGCGAAGCATAATTTCTTTTTGCACTCTTTTTCTCATGTTTCCGTAAGCAATCTCTGCTGCTTTCGCCATTCCTACAATTCCGGCTACATTCTCCGTACCGGCACGTTTTCCTCTCTCCTGACTTCCGCCATGGATAAAAGATGGGATATCAATGCCATCGCGGATATACAGGAATCCAACACCTTTTGGACCATGAAATTTATGTGCACTTGCGCTCAGCAGATCGACTGGATAATAATTTACCGAAAGTGGTATCTGCGCATACGCCTGCACAGCATCTGTATGGAATAAAATCTGTTTTTCGCGCGCAATTTTTCCAATCTGATAAATTGGTTCGATCGTTCCGACTTCGTTATTGGCAAACATCACGGAAATCAACGTTGTATCCGGTCTTATAGCATCCATTACCTGTTCCGGCGAAATCAGTCCATCCCCATCTACTTCCAGATAAGTAACATCATATCCCAGTTTTTCCAGATACTCGCAGGAATTCAAAATGGCGTGATGCTCAATGTTGGTTGTTATAATATGCCGCCCTTTTTTCTTACAGGCGGCTGCAATATTTTTTACTGCCCAGTTATCAGACTCCGAACCGCCTGATGTAAAATAAATCTCTGAGGTTTTTGCATGCAGGGTTGCCGCAATGACTTCCCTCGATTTTTCCAGTTCTCTTCCCGCATCTTCACCGATACTGTAGGCTGTGGATGCATTTCCATAATTCTCCTGTAAATAAGGTTCCATTGCCTGTTTGACAGCATCAGACATCTGAGTTGTCGCCGCATTATCCAGATAAATCCGTTTACTCATTTTCTCCTCACTTCTCTCATATACTTAATTGATGAATCCGGCACTTCCAAATGCACTCATTTGGTGTCCAGAAATTCGAATCCCGGGAGGTCAAATGTCAAAAAATCTATCTGTAAAAAGAACTTTATTTACCGGAACCCTGCTGCTTACAACTGCCGGCATACTCTCCCGTTTCATTGGTTTCTTCTATAAGATATTCCTCTCACGCACAATTGGTGCAGAAGGTCTCGGAATTTACCAGCTGATTTTTCCTGTTATGGCTCTTTGTTTTTCCCTGACCTCTGCCGGAATCCAGACATCTGTCTCAAGATTTGTATCCAACGAGATTGGAAAGCAAAATCCTGCAGGAGCCAGATTTTATCTGCTGATTGGACTGATTCTATCTGTATGCCTGTCTGTTTTTACCGGCCTTTTTATGTGGAATCATTCTGAATTTATCGCAGGCTCGTTTCTTCAGGAAACGCGCTGCGCCCCGCTGATCAAAATACTGTCATTCTGTTATGTTCCGTGCAGTATCCACTCCTGCATTAACGGTTATTATTACGGATTAAAAAAAGCGCTTGTGCCGTCTCTCTCCCAACTTGCAGAGCAGTCAGCGCGTGTCGGAGGTGTCTATCTGATTTATCTCGTTGCACAGAGTAACGGCCGTTCCATTGCCATCTCTGACGCCGTGTGGGGGCTTGTACTTGGTGAATTTGCAGGAATGCTTGTCTCCTTAAGCTTTATCGGTTTTGGAGCCTGTAAAGGCAATATAAGAAAAACGACATGGTCTTTGCTTACCATGTCGTTTCCTCTGACGCTCAATCGCCTGACGCTTAATTTATTTACAACTATCGAAAATCTGCTTATACCATACCAGCTAAAATTGTTTGGATACAGTTCCTCTGATGCGCTCAGTATCTATGGCATCCTGACCGGAATGGCATTTGCCATTATCATGTTTCCAACCGTCCTGACCAATTCCATCTCAGTCCTTCTGCTTCCAGTCGTCTCCGAAGCTCAGGCGAAACACAATGACAGACTCATCCGGGAAGCCATTATAAAAACAACCGAGTCCTGTCTTCTACTTGGTCTGCTCTGTACGATTGGACTTTTAGTTCTCGGTGATTTTATTGGCAACTTTATTTTTAAAAATGCACTCAGCGCCACTTTTATCGTTACAATGAGCTGGATCTGCCCGTTTCTTTATCTCGGAAGCACGTTAAACAGCATCTTCCATGGACTTGGGAAACCTGGAATCACACTGTTTTTAAACCTTTTCTCCTGCCTGATCCGTATTCTTTTTATTATATTTCTGATTCCAGTTATCGGTATCAAAGGTTACCTGACCGGCCTTTTAATCAGTCAGATCGCGCTTTGCGTCCTTGCTTTGCTCTGGCTCTACCGCCTGATGAAAAAGGGCAGTTCCGGATAATCTCCAAACTGTCCCTTTTCTCTGTTCCTATAAAAATTTACAAGTTCTACTAAACGGTCTTACCATGCTTTACAATTTGTCTGATGTTAAAATCTTCATCCACGATCACACAGTCGGCATATTTGCCATTGTCGATACTTCCATATTTCTCCCACAGTCCAACTGCTTTTGCCGGATTTTCTGTTGCACATGCCACAATATCCTCGAATGGAAGTCCTGCCTCTTTTACTGTGAATTTCATACAATTAAATAAGTTGGTTGCAGATCCTGCGATCGCACCGTCCACTGTGAGAGTCGCCTTATTGCCATGTACCTGAACTTCCTGTCCGCCCAGAGAATAGATTCCATCCGGCATACCGGTTGCCATCATGCTGTCGCTGATCAGAATGATCCTGTCTTTTCCAAACATCTTAAAACTTGTGCGGATAGTGGATGGATGCAAATGTACACCATCGCAGATCATCTCAACCATAACATTTTCATTGTCACAGGCTGCCCCGATCACACCCGGTGCTCTGTGGGTAAATGGAGGCATTGCATTGTAAAGATGTGTCACCTGTCTCGCACCATGTTCAAATGCTTCCTTTGCAGTATCATAATCGGCGGTTGTGTGTGCCACTGACACGCGCACTTCCCCTTTTACGCTGTCAATAAATTCCATTGCTCCAGATTCTTCCGGTGCCACAACGCAGACACGGTATAATCCGTCCGCCTCCTTCTGCAGCCTGCGGAACATCTCCGCGTCAGGTTTATGCACATATAATGGATTCTGAGCACCTTTTTTCTCCATGGAAATAAAAGGTCCTTCCATATAAATTCCGACTAACTCAGCCTCTTTTGTAAGCAGCGTCTCATCCGCTTTCTGCTCCTCATGGAATGTTTTTGCAGCTTTGCTGATCGTCGTCAGTTCCTCCTCCGACAATGTCATCGTTGCCGGGTGAATGGAAGTGATACCATTTTGCAGCTCATATTCTGCCATGTGGCGCATTGCCTCTACAGTTCCGTCACAGAAATCAACTCCTGCGCAACCATGAAAATGAATATCGATCAGTCCCGGGATCACATAACAGCCCGCTGCATCGATCTCCTTTCCATCTCCGGAATCTGCTGCGAAAAAGCTGCCATCTGTCGCTACTTCCTTCTCAACGAATTTTCCATTTTCAAATACTTTGCCGTTTACGATCTTCATTTTGATTTTCCCCCTTGCCTTGTCCTGTGTTCTTACGATTCACAAAACAGCTTATCCTTTTTTTCTTAATTTTCATTTTAAAATCCTCGTCATGGAAAGTCAAGTTTCACACACAAAAACACAGAAATATACAAAAAATGCACAAGAATCAACCTGCTGATTTGCTATCAGTATGTTACCAATTGCACAATCTTCATGCTTTTTATGTAATAGAAACGAAGTTTCCTAGTTACATAAAAAAACAACCTCGAAAACCAAGGTCTCCGGGGTTGTCTCTTATGAATCGTTATCAAAAAATACCTGTACGCATTAAACACGTGATAAATATTCACCTGTACGTGTATCAATCTTAATCACATCATCCTGCTCAACGAATAATGGAACATATACAGTTGCGCCGGTCTCAACAACTGCCGGTTTTGTAGCACCTGTAGCTGTATCACCTTTGAATCCAGGCTCTGTATCTGTGATCTTCAACTCTACGAAGAGAGGTGGCTCTACAGAGAATACGCTTCCGTTGTGGGAACATAACTTAACCATCTCGTTCTCTTTTACAAATTTTAATGCATCACCGATATCATCTTTGGATAATGCAATCTGGTCGTAAGTCTCAACGTCCATGAAGTAATATAAATCACCATCAGCATATAAGTACTGATAATCTTTTCTCTCGATACGTGCCTGAGGACATTTCTCTGTCGGACGGAATGTCTTCTCAACTACACCGCCACTCTTAATATTCTTTAACTTAGTTCTTACAAATGCTGCACCTTTACCTGGTTTAACATGCTGGAATTCGATAATCTGATAAATGTTACCTTCTAATTCAATAGTGATACCATTTCTGAAATCGCCTGCTGAAATCATTCAAACTTCCTCCTTAAAAAATTGCGTGCGAGCACAAAGCTCTCTGATTTTTCTATTTTATAATAAATAGCCACACTTTTCAAGCTTTTTTTGTGGAAACACCATGTTTCTCTGAATAAAAAGCTATCTTTTTCCCATATTTTCTAGTTTCTTGTCTCAATTTCATGGATCATATCAATTCTTGTCTGATGTCTTCCACCCTGAAATTCTGCATCTAAATATGCTTTTACAATGTCTTTTGCAAGCTCACTGCCGACAATACGTGCGCCAAATGCAATAATATTGGCATTATTATGCTCTTTTACCAGTCTTGCAGTTGCGCAGTCGGAACATACTGCTGCGCGGACACCGTTTACCTTGTTTGCTGCGATGGAGATTCCTACTCCGGTACCGCAGATGAGGATTCCGCAGTCAGCCTCGCCGCTTACAACTGCACGTCCTACTTTCTCTCCGAACTCCGGGTAATTGCAGCTCTCATTGCCATCTGTTCCAAAGTTTACAACTTCATGTCCAAGACTTTTCACATAGTCCATGATGATAAATTTTAATTCTGTTGCTGCATGATCGTTTCCAATTGCGATTTTCATTTTTTATGACTCCTTTTTTCTTTCTATCTATTTTGCTTTTTCCGGTATCTGGCATAGAAAAATAAAACGATTTTCTCCAGATACCGTTTTAATACGATCTGGATCTCCTCTTTCGGATGGATCGGTTTCACCAGAATGGTTCTGATCCCGGCAAGATTGGCACCGTAAACATCCGTAAAAATCTGATCTCCTACAAAAATGGTATTCGCGGCATCCGTTCCCATCTCCTGCATTGCCCTGCGGTAATTGACCGGCTTCGGCTTTCCTGCCTTATAAATATAGGAAACATGTACCGCATCATTGAACATTTTTACACGCGGTTCTTTATTGTTGGACAACAGCATACACTGAAAGCCCAGTTCCTTTAAATGTGCAAACAAGGCACATGCCCTCTCATCTGCAGGTGCGCCATGCGGCACAAGTGTATTATCAATATCAAAGATGATCCCCCGATAGCCCTCCTCGTAGAGCCTGTCAAAGTTGATCACATAGGTGGAATCCAAATATTCCCCGGGATAAAATTTTTCCAACATGAATGTCTGTCCCTTTCACTTTCTTTTCCGCAGAAAAATACCGTATGAATTTCATACGGTATCATAAATCATTTATAACCAGAAGTTTTCTTCTTCTCTTACCTGTTTCAGCTTCTCCGTAGATGCAAATGCATCGTCACCAACAAAAAACTGGTACTGCTGCAGCACCTGATCTTTTTTCAGATCCGACAATGCCTTTTCCACATCCAGCTTCGAGAGATCGCTGTCAACGCCATTTAATTCATAGGACGCATCCGGCTGGTATCTGGCATTAAACTCAGCGGCTCCGTAATCCGCTTTCTGCACTGTCTGTAACTGTACAGCTTCTATGTCTGCACTGTCATTCTGTTCCACAGCCCCCATTACCGGCATCTGTCCGCTTTCCATGGACTCCCGAATCTGCTGGTTCCGGACTTCATTTATCTTTATGGAATTGTAATCATAAAATCCCGCACCAGTGCGGATTCCAGATATATTCATACAATCTTCTCCACTAAAATAATATCACGATCTCATCACCCGATCATTCACTGCTTCTTTATCATTACATATATCGACAAATCTGTTTTAGAGTTTAACCCCTATTTATCAAGCATCTTCTTCAGTTCGCTCATAAAAGTATTCACATCCTTAAACTCGCGGTAAACAGATGCAAAACGTACATATGCCACGGAGTCGAGATTCTTGATCTTATCCATTACGATCTCTCCGATCAATGTACTCGGAATCTCCTTTTCCTCTCTGTTAAAGATCTCTGTCTCAACTTCATCGACAAGCTGATTGATCTGGTTCACAGAAATCGGTCTCTTATGGCATGCTCTTAATACACCGGCTTCGATTTTGGAACGATCGTACTGTTCACGGGCATTATCCTTCTTAATGACGATGAGCGGAATTGTCTCCACTTTCTCGTATGTCGTAAATCTCTTCCCACAATCATCACAAAGTCTTCTCCGGCGAATGGAATTATTATCATCTGCCGGTCTTGAGTCAATGACTCTTGTGTTTTCGCTGCTGCAAAAAGGACACTTCATAATCACTACCTCCAACCCATTAACCCCTATTATTTTCTAGTATATATGTCCTTTTTGCGATTGTCAACGAAATATTTTTGAGAAATTTCTCTGTCGGTTTGCACCTGTTTTAAGCAAGGATTTCCTTTGCAAGTTCTTCCATTTTAGCAACATCAGTGTCTTTCATTGTGGATTTGATGCTCACAACATTCTCACATACGTTTACCTCTTTCATGCCTTCGAGAATACCCTTCATGCCTTTTGCTGCGCAAGGTGCCCATGAACCGTTCTCGATCAGTCCGAAAGTACGTTTCTGGAGGTTCTTATGTACAAGGCGGTGCAGGAAATCTTCCATCGGAGGAAATACCCCTGCATCATAGGAAGCTGCTGCAAGAATGATCTTTCCATAGCGGAAAGCATCTGCAACTGCCTCTGCCATATCATCTCTGGTCAGATCCATAAATACTACCTTGGATGCTCCGTTTGCCCGGAGTACTTCTACCATTTTTTCAGCGGCTGCTTTTGTATTTCCATGAATGGATGCGCAGGCAACTAAAACACCGTCCTCTTCTGGCTCATAGCTGCTCCATGTAAGATACTTTCCGATATAAAAACCAAGATTTTCTTTTAAAACCGGTCCATGCAGCGGGCAGATTGTCTGAATGTCTAACGCTGCCGCTTTTTTGAGCAGTGTCTGAACCTGCACACCGTATTTTCCAACGATATTGATAAAATATCTTCTCGCCTCGTCTGTCCACTCTTCCTCTGCGCTCAACGCACCGAATTTTCCAAATCCGTCTGCGGAGAAAAGGATTTTTTCCGTCTCTTCATATTCCACCATGACCTCCGGCCAGTGTACCATCGGTGCCATCACAAAATGCAGCTTATGTATTCCGAGCTCTAATGTATCGCCCTCTTTTACCACAAGGCAGCGCTCATCTAAATGTGCGATATCAAAAAACTGTGGCAGCATCGCTTTTGCCTTTGCGCTCAGTACAAGCTGTGCCTTTGGGAATTTGTCTCCCGCACGTTTGATATTTGCCGCATGATCCGGCTCTAAATGGGAAATGACAAGATAGTCTACCGTTCTTCCATTTAACACATTCTCAAGATTTGCAAACCACTCATCTGTTTTCCGCTCATCAATGGTATCCATGACCGCAACTTTTTCATCCAGGATCACATAGGAATTGTAAGAAACTCCGTTCGGAATCTGGTACTGGCTCTCGAATAAATCTAATGTGGTATCGTCTGCTCCGATATACTTTACTGCTTCTGAAATATAGGTATCTTTCATAATGGCCTCCATATGTTTTATCATCTAATAATAGGAATTATTACTGACATCAAGATAATACTTTGTGATGAAAATGTCAATGTTTTTCCTTTTCTTTATGCTTATTTTTTAGATAATTGCGAAACTCCTCCTACTCTTCTTTCAATTGTTCAAAATAAAAAAACAACAGTCACCTTCTCCGGGCAACTGCTGTCTTTTATCTCATGCACTATTTCAATTATGCCATTTTTCTTTTCATTGCAACTGCTGCTGCTCCTGCAAGCAGGATACCCATGCAGAAAATCAGATTGATACCTGCACTGACATCTTCTGTTTTCGGAGAAGTAACTGCTGTAACGTCTTCTTCTGCTACAATGTAGGTTGAAAAGTGGTTTGTTTTGAATGTGATCACACCATTTTCTACTGTTGTATCACAGCGTGTTAAAGTTCCATCATCCTCAAGACGGTAAACCACGATCGCTTTTCCCTCTTTTACCGTAATGTTAGCAGGCATTGGAACAGAAACCTGTACATATCCATTTAACTGATGTACCTGTGTGTTAGCGGCATCTGTCAGGTTAATCTCCATAACAGAGAACTCGCCAAGTCCACTCACCTGTGCTTTGATCACTTCTACTGCTTTTTCATAAGCTGCTCCTGATGTAACAGTTGCCGCTGTGATTGCTGCACCTGTTGGAAGTACACCTTCTGCATCTGCTAATGCTGCTGTAACCGGCTGTGAAACCGGTGTCTCTACAGCTGCCGGCTGCTGAACCGCCGGTGCTGGTGTCGGAGCCGGCTGGGATGATGTTGTGCTGGATGTAGATGAATCTGCTTTGTTGTCTGTGGCTGGTGTTTCCTGAACCGGAAGTTTCTCTACTGCTCCACAGATTTTACAAAAATTAGCAACTGTATCTGCGGTCAAGCCTTCCTGTTTTTCATAATACTCCAACATGCTTTTCATCATTGGAGCAAGGTCTTTTTCCGGATCAGCACCAGCATAATAATCTCCATCTGTATAATACCAATTTACATACTCTGACAGAGTCATTTTCATATACTCATGCTTCCCTATCGTATGATCTAAAACAGTGGAACAGGTTTCACAGAAAGCTGCATGTGTTCCATCTCCCTGATCATTATATCCCCATCTTAAGTTTGGCTGGATTGTGCTGTGATTTTCCGGACACTCTTTTGCTTCCGTAATCTTAATAGTTTTATCCTGATCCGCTGTCACTTCAAATGCTGCTCTGCACCATCCCCAACCAACCTTATTGTCATTTGTTAATTTTTCTACATCATCAATATGATAATCCTCTGGAATATAATATCCATTTGCCTGAATATACACACGTATTCTTGCTTTTGCATCTTTTGGGACAGAAATAGTCTCGTTTGTTCCTGGAGCAATCCACTTAAATGTATCTGTCTCCTCAATTTCTTCTACATTATTAGTGTCTTGATAAAAACGTACTCCCACATGAGAATTCGTATTATCAATTGTAACTTGAACCGTCTCTGGATTTTCTGATGGTGTTCCTCCATTCTCACCATTTTCAGATCCATTTCCTGTGCCTGCATTTGTCTCTGCGTACACACTGCCCACTGGAATCATACAGAAAACCAATGCCAATGCAACACTAACTGCAAATGCTTTCATCATTTTGTGTAACTTTTTCATTCACTTTTCTCCTTTTTTCTGTTGTGATTTACAACTATTTGTAAACATTCTACTACTATCTGTAGCGTTATACAACCATATGTTTCTTCTTTTTCAATACACTTAACCATAAAGATTTATTCCCGCATATTTTTATAGCGCATATTTATAGAAAGGGACACATTATGATCGAAGGATTAGACAAACGCTTACAAAATTCACGTATTAATGCAGGTTTATCCCGCGCTCAGATTGCAAGGCTTTTAGGCGTGTCAGACAGTCTTATCGGTTTATACGAAACAGGTGTCAGACAGCCATCACTCTCCACATTGATAAAACTTTCCACCATATATAAAGTGAGCACTGATTATTTATTGGGTTGTGAGAATACCGGAAATGCCAGTCTCTCAACCCAGGGACTGACCGACCAGCAGATCAAGGTCTTAAAATTAACCATCCAGTGTTTCCGTGAAAAGCAATAACCTTATTCTGCACAAAAAAAGACAGATACTCCTTCCTCTTTCCAGAGAAACAGTACCTGTCTTTTTTATTAAAAAATCTTCGTTGTCCACTTCGAGCAGTCCCACACTTCATTGACAATGTCCTGATAAAATTCCGGTTCATGGCAGATCAGAAGGATACTGCCGCGGTATTCCTGAAGCGCACGTTTTAATTCGTCCTTCGCATCGACATCCAGATGGTTGGTCGGCTCGTCTAAGAGCAGAACATTGGTCGATTTATTGATCAATTTGCAGAGTCTTACTTTTGCCTGCTCTCCACCGCTTAACACGCGGACAAGGCTTTCGATATGTTTGGTCGTAAGTCCGCATTTTGCAAGGGCAGAACGCACTTCGTACTGGCTGAAAGACGGGAATTCTTCCCAGATCTCATCAATACAGGTGTTCTTGTTCTCGCCTTTGATCTCCTGCTCAAAATATCCGATCTCTAAATTCTCTCCGAGTTCCACAGAACCGCCAAGCGCTGGGATCAATCCTAAAATACTTTTTAACAGAGTCGTCTTACCGATTCCATTTGCGCCGACAAGTGCAATTTTATGTCCACGCTCCATGGAGATATTTAACGGTTTTGACAGCGGTTCGTCATATCCGATCACAAGGTCTTTCGTCTCGAAAATATAGCGTCCCGGTGTTCTTCCGAGTTTAAAATGAAATTCCGGCTTCGGACGCTCCGCAGCAAGCTCGATGACATCCATTTTGTCTAACTTCTTCTGGCGTGACATTGCCATATTTCTTGTGGCAACGCGCGCTTTGTTCCGGGCAACAAAATCCTTCAATTCGCTGATCTCCTGCTGCTGTTTGCGGTAAGCTGCCTCTAACTGCGATTTTTTCACCTCATAGACTTCCTGAAACTTATCATAGTCTCCGACATAACGATCCAGACGTTGATTTTCCATATGATAAATAATATTCACAACGTCATTTAAAAACGGAATATCATGGGAGATCAGTATAAATGCATTCTCATACTCCTGCAGATAGCGTTTCAGCCATGCGATATGCTCTGCGTCAAGATAGTTCGTCGGCTCATCCAAAAGGAGTATATCCGGTTTTTCCAGTAAAAGCTTTGCCAGAAGAACTTTCATACGCTGTCCGCCGCTTAAATCTGTGACATCATGGGACAGTCCGAGATCAAGCAGACCGAGCGCTCTCGCCACTTCCTCCACCTTTGCATCAATGATGTAAAAATCATGCATGGTGAGTGTATCCTGAATGACTCCGAGCTCCTCCATCATCGCATCCATCTCGTCCGGTTCCGCCTCACCAAGCCTGTCACAGATCCGGTTCATGTTTTCTTCCAGTTCAAACAGCCATGCAAACGCCGATTTTAACACACTCTCGATGGTCATGCCTTTTGTCAGTGTGGAGTGCTGGTCGAGATAACCGACACGGATGTTTTTCGCCCATTCCACTTTTCCCTCGTCCGGCATAAGCTTTCCGGTCACGATATTCATAAATGTGGATTTTCCCTCGCCGTTGGCGCCCACTAATCCGATGTGTTCTCCCTTCAAAAGCCGGAAAGACACGTCATTAAAAATTGCCCTGTCACCAAATCCGTGTGTCAGGTGCTCCACGTTTAAAATACTCATACTGAATCCTTTCGTTTTTAATTACATTGTTCAATTTTTCACAATTTGCTCTACTCTGGTGGGAAGTTTCGCAGTTATTTTTTACTTGTACAACATCTTCTTCGTCTTTTTCAGGACATGGAAATATGCCGGAAATAAAAATGCATCCGCAAAGATCCATGCCACCGGACTTGCAAAGCACGCTGCCACGTAGCCGAAAACAGGCACAAACGCAAATCCGACCAGTGTTCTTGCAACCATCTCAAACACACCCGCCAAAATAGCAAATTTGCTGTATCCCATTCCCTGGATCAGGAAACGCACGATGTTGACAAATGCCAGGGGAATATAGAATGCACTGTTGATCAGCAAAAACAGTCCTGCGTTGGAAACGACTTCCGGCTCTGCCTCTCCGACAAAGAAGCCTGCCAGTGCCCCACGGAAGAAGATCATAATGACCAATGCCAGCACCGCATACGCACATCCGAGAATGGACGCCGCCTTTAAACCTCCGGAGACACGATCCAGTTTTTTTGCCCCGACATTCTGACCGCCATAGGTTGCCATCGTAGATCCTAACGCATCAAACGGACAGCAGAAAAACATTCCGATCTTGCTTCCGGCTGTCATTGCGGCAACCGCATGAGAGCCAAGGGAGTTGACCGCACTCTGTAAGATAACGCTTCCGATCGCCGTGATGGAATACTGCAGTCCCATCGGAACACCCATTCCGCACAATGTCATCATGTACGTTTTATTTACCTGCATTTCCTCTTTTTCCGGATGCAGTATCTCAAAATGCCTGATACTGTAAATAAGACATCCAACACCGGAGATCAGCTGTGAGATCACGGTCGCCCACGCAGCACCTTCCACACCGGTTCCGAGCACTACGATAAAAAACAGATCCAGTCCGATATTAATGACCGCTGCGATCACCAGAAACACGACCGGTGTCCTGCTGTCCCCCATGGAACGGATAATTCCCGAAACCAGATTGTACAGATAGGTGACCGGAATCCCCCAGAAAATGATCACAATGTAACGGTATGCACCGTCAATGATATTTTCCGGCGTGCGCATCAGCTCCAGAATCGGCATGCAGAAAATGACTGTCATAATCGTCATGACCACTGCAAAAATTGCGGAGAGGTAAATGGCATTCATCATAAATCCACGCATGCCCTTATAGTCTCCTGCGCCGAATTTGTGTGCTAAAGGAATTGCGAATCCGTTGCACACTCCCATACAGAATCCAATGATCAGGAAGTTGACGGAGCCTGTAGAACCTACTGCTGCAAGGTCATCTACTCCAAGGAAACGTCCTACGATCAAAGTATCCATTAAATTGTAAAACTGCTGAAATAAAAATCCAAACAAAAGTGGTACGGAAAATCCAAGAATCAGTTTCATTGGAGATCCGTTTGTCATATCCTTCGTCATATCTTTTTCCCTCGAAAAAATTGTGGTGATATTACATATCACCACAATAAGTATTAAAAACTTCAAAAAATGTATCTGTTTTCATCCCGGAACCCGTCTCGAGTTCCAGATTCTCCCAGAGATTTTCATTGATATTGGAATTCAAAGAAGAAACAAATTCATTATATTCATCATCAAAAGCTTCTTTTTCTCTTTTGTCTACAATATTGGCTTTGTTTGCCTCTGTCAGCTCCTGATTGTATTTGTTCAGACATTTAATGAAATAAAAGCCTCCATCCACTGTGATCTTACCGGAAACTTCATCATTTTCCATCTGAAATGCAATCTGCTCTACCGCATCCGGAAGTTCATCTCTGGAAACATTTACCTGAATGCTGCTAAGCTCATTATAGTTATTGGCGAGTGTTGCAAAATCTTCTCCCTGAGCTAATCTGGATGCAATTTCATTTGCCCGGCTCTCATCCGAAACAAAAATCTGCATGATTTCCATCACCCGTGCCTCATCATCGCTGACCTCCTCATTCACAGCTTTTGTGAGTGAATGGTACACTTTCTGTGCCAGCGCATAATGCTCATAGTACTCTTTGATGTCACTCTCCGAAACACCCATATAGGCAATCTCATCCTCCGTGAGAGATGCAAAGTACTCCTCTGCTGCCTGGGCGGTCTTTTCATTTTCTTCTTCGGAAAGCTCCATTTCTTTTTCTTTTGCAAGTTGGTCTAAGCAGACCACCTGTGCCAGTTCCTGCATTGTGATATTTTTCACATAATTTTCCAGAGAACTGTCTCCAAAATCATGCTGCCAGAGATCAAGTCCATAGGCAGTTCCGTAAATATTCTGGTAATTCACAAGATATACCTTCGCCTCTTTCAGCCCACAGGACACGTTTCCGATTCGAAATACCTGGCGATTGTTCAATGTGTTTGAGACGATCACTTCCTTATTTCCAATCTTACATCCTGTGAGCAGAAAGGAAAAGCAGAGCAGACATATCAGTGCAATTTTTTTTCTAATTTTTTTCATGCTTTTCTTTTAAGCTTCCATAGCTTTTAAAATGCTTCTTGCAACAGAGATTCCGTTTGCGGATGCCTGCTGCAGTCCACGGGTTACCGATGCTCCGTCACCAATGGCACGAAGACCTTTTACGCTTGTCTCAAAGTCTTTGTTTACCACAACCTTGTTCGAGTAGAATTTTACTTCGACACCATATAATAAAGTCTCATCACTTGCAATACCCGGTGTTACCTTATCAAGTGCAAGGATCATCTCCTCGATATCCACCATAATACGATGTGGGAATACAAGGGAAAGATCTCCAGGTACTGCATCCTTTAACGTAGGAATCAGGTTATTTCTGCAGAGACGCTCCTCTGTCGTTCTTCTTCCTCTTCTGAAATCACCGAAGGTCTGTACCAGGATTTTTCCATCACAGAGCATGTTGGAAAGCTGTGCGATCTGCTTGCCGTATTCGATCGGTGTTTTGAATGGCTTTGTAAAATTCTTGGATACAAGGATTGCAAAGTTGGTATTGTTTGTCTTTAAATCTTTGGATTTGTAAGCGTGTCCGTTTACAACTGCAAGTCCATTGTCGTAGTACTCTGTCGCAACTTCACCGGATGGATTCGTACAGAAGGTACGTACTTTATCGTCAAATGTAGGTGTGTGATAAACTAATTTTGCTTCGTAAAGGTTATCGTTTAAGAATTCCATAACCTCGTCACGCACTTCCACGCGGACACCGATATCTACCGTACCAACCTGAGTCTCGATTCCATGACCGTTACAGATGTGTGAGAACCAGTCTGCTCCCTCACGTCCGACTGCAGAAACAACCTCTTTTGCATGGTATGTTTCATCTTTGTCTGTCACAAGTCCTTTTACCTGACCATCTTCAATGATGATATCTTTGACCATGGTATTGAACTCCATCTCAACACCCTGCTCTAACAGATGCTCCTGTAATCTGGAATAAATCTTGTATCCTTCCTCTGTTCCAAGGTGACGGATCGGACATTCGATCAGTTTTAAGTTTGCAGTGATCGCTTTTCTACGGATCTCGCGGATTTCTTTTTCTTTATCCACACCGTAAACTTTTGTATCTGCTCCGAATTTCAAGTAAATATCATCGGATTCTTTTAATAATGTAACAGTCTCATCATATCCTAAAATCTCCGGAAGATTTCCACCTACGTCCGGGGATAAAGATAATTTTCCATCGGAGAATGCTCCTGCTCCGGCAAATCCGGTCGTGATGGAACATGGCTGACAGCCTACACATACTTTTGTCTTTCTCTTCGGACACTGTCTGTTCTCGATACGGCGTCCTTTTTCAATCATTAAAATCTTCAGGTCTTTGTTGGCATGGATCAGTTCATATGCACAGAAAATACCAGAAGGACCTGCCCCAATAATAATCACATCATAATTTTTCATGTAGTTTTCTCCTTGTTATAAAATGCTTTTTTACAGTTTTTTGCACTGTAAAATGGCTTACTCGTTCTGTTTGCTTTGCAAACTTTTTGAGTATAATAAACTATTTTTCGTTTGTCAATCCTATTTTCAAAAATTGTTGAAGTAATAAATTGTTGAAATAAGTAACCATTCAGCCCCCATTCGTAAGTTTATGAAAGCTGCCTTGGTTTGAATCGTTACAAACCTAAGCTTCCACGATCAGATATCTGCCATCCGGAAGGGCAAAAACTTCGCTTGCCTCCTCCAGATCCCTGAGTGACATTCCCTCGATATCAGCCCCCTGATCTTCGAAATAAGCTTTTACCTCTTTCAGATTCATACAGACGACCGCCATGCAGTCCTCTAAAAATTCCTCTGCCTCTTCCATTGTCTCTGCCACCGGCTCCGGCAGAAGCTGTTCCTGATGTGCCAGAAAATATTCTAAACATGTCTCATCATATTGCATTTTATTTGCTCCTCTCCTCATATGTGTTGTTGATAATTTCTAAATTTTAATTTAGGATCTACGAGAATTTAGAAATCATCCAATCTACTATTTCATGCAGTTTACCATAGATAGGGATCGATTCCAAGCTTTTGCAGTTCCTTATAAATGCGTGCAACCGGAAGTCCGACCACATTATTGTAATCACCTTCAATCCCTTCAATATAAATGGCACATTTTCCCTGGATCCCATAGGCACCGGCTTTATCCATCGGCTCTCCGGTCGCCACATAACGGTCGATCTCAGGTTCCGACAACGGCTTCATGGTAACTTCTGTTTTCTCGTAAAAGGTATGTGCGCCCGCTCGTCCGTTTTTATCCAGAAACACAAACGTAACGCCTGTATACACGGCATGTTTTCTTCCCGACAGAAGTGTGAGCATCCGCTTTGCATCGGCTTCATCTTTTGGCTTTCCAAGGATGGTATCATCACATGCAACGACGGTGTCTGCCCCGATCACTAAGATATCCTGCGGTGTCATCAGTTCCCCATGTCCGCTCTCATATGTTTTTACCATTGCTGCGACCTCTGTCGCTTTCTGCTCGGAAAGCTCCATCACAACCTCCTCCGGCGCGCTTTTCGAGATAACTTCCTCCCCTTTCGCCGGGCAGATTTCAAATTCCAGTCCGATCTGTTCTAACAATTCTTTTCTTCTCGGCGATGCCGAGGCAAGTATGATCTGTCCCATAAATTTCCTCACTTAACCGTTTACTTTTTCTTGACAAGACACCGTTTTTTGAAAAATGAAATGCCATAGCATAGAATCTGATCATAATCATCTTCATACTCCTTTGCATACAGACGTTCATCTATCTGTTGCAACGCAGTATTACATGTACTTTCCAATTTTTCCTGATTTTTCGTGTATTTTGCTTCAAAAATCGCAACACGTCCATTAACCGGATCATATACGACCACATCACTACGCCCTTCGCCATGCTCCTTATTCGAATCCACCATATATCCGGCACCTGTAAAGATTCCTGCAAGAAACGCATGATAAAAATCCTCTTTATAATCGTGATAACTGATTGTGCGTCGTAAAAGAATATTCATTTCTTTTGTCAGATTCACACTGTCACCATTCCACACTGCATCAAACAATAAAGTCCGATTCCATTTTCTGGTACTGTCATCAAACCACTGTATAACCGTCGTTTCAAATATATCCCTGATTTCTTCATTCGGTATCATAAGTGCAATCGCACCGTCAGGCAGCACCTCATCCGTTTGTTCATTCCGCGCTTTTGTGAGGTATCCTGTCAGATACAGCATACTCCACAGGTTATCCTCCGAAGAATGTAAATAATCGTAAGTCAGATTTTCATCCACACGCTGAACAATTGTTTCTCCAGCCATTAAATTTTCCAGCTTCTTCGTGATGCTGCTTCCTGAATGATCGATAAAAGAACGGATAATTGCATTATCGCTGGTATTTTTCCAATAACTGACCGGCTTAGCCTGTGGATTGCGCTGCAGCTCCAGCAGATAATTCATCACATCCCACGGACAATAAACATCAAAGTCACCAAAGTGATATCCGTCATACCATTTTCGGATATTTTCCGCCTGATCTTCTGTCTCTGCATCTGCTAAAATCTGATCCACCTCGCTCTGGACAAAGCCAAAGTATTCATTCAGGCGTGAATCTGTGATAGTGTCAGACACAAAATTATTGGTTCCTGTAAAAATACTTTCTTTAGCAATTTTCAGACATCCTGTGACAACCGCAAAACAAAGTGCCTGATTATCTTTCAAAGCCTGCAATAGTCCTTTCATGACATCTAACATCTCGTTGTAGTAACCATGCGCATTTGCCTTTGCAACCGGAACATCATACTCATCTATCAAAAGTACTACTGCCTTACCATAATGCTGCTGCATCATAGTCGTCAAAAGAACAAGACTGCTTTTCACTTCTTTTTCCGAACCACATCCATGCGCAATATTTGTAAACATTTTCTTTTGAAACTCCGTTACATGACTGTCTTCAAGCAGATAAAGATGTTTGTTATACAGATCGGCAAACACCATTGTCAGCATATCGTATGCACTTGTAAAGTTCAGACCATCCACCTGCCGGAATGATACGGAAACCGTCGGACATTGATTCATCCACTTGCTGCATAATTCACTCTGGCGTGCAATCTCAAGACCTTCAAATAGTTTCCGACTGTTTTTTCGAATATCAAAAAAGCTTTCTAGCATACTCATTCCGAGTGTTTTTCCAAATCGACGTGGTCGGGTGATCAACGTCACTTCTGCTTCTGTTTTCAGAAGTTCCTCGATCAGACCAGTTTTATCAACATAATAAAATCCATTATTGCGGATTTTTTCAAAATTAGAAATACCAACCGGGATGTTTAAGGCTTTCATTTTTGCGACTCCTTCCTCCGTTCTCATGATTTCTATGATACCATGAATCACTTATGCACACAAGAAAATATCGTCTGATTGCTCTATACGATCGCTCTATACGAAAATCACCGGAATCATTAAGACTCCAGTGATCTTCGTGCATACATTTATTCAATTGAAATCAGCTTTTCTAACCGGAACGAGTAGATCAGAATCTCCTTCACCTTCAGTTTCCGGGTGGCAAAAACCCGCTCCAACGCATCCGCATAAAGCTTTAACTGTGTCGCATAACGGTCAATCAGCTCCTGCGCAGTATCCACACGATCTGTCTTATAATCCAAGACTGTGATTCCGTCATCCTCAATCCAGAAAACATCAATGATTCCCTGAATTAACGTTAAATCTTCCTCATGCATATGATTTTCCCGCGACACATTTTCTGACATGATTTCCTGTTGTGCATTTTCAGTCTGCGCTTCATTTTCTATCATCTGCGCACCTGCCCCAAAGCCATATCTTTCCAGTTCTTCTTCCGTAAATCCCATGACAAATGGTTTCTCACGGTAAAGCGCTCCCATGCGCTGTGCGAGAGCCATCCGCTTTCCTGTTTCCGAGGAAACAAAATCCGCCACGGTCTGCACTTTCACGAGTGCGCGCATATCCGCAGTGATCTTCTCCTCTTTTTCCATAGCGTCCATCTGTTCCTGTACGCTTTTTTCTGAAGTAAAATCGTAGCACTCCATGACACGGTGCACTGCGGTTCCTCTTAGTGCACCACGGTTTGGTGTTTCCTGTTCCACACTCTCCTCTCTCTGGATAAAAAGAGGGATAGTTGGTGTCACAGGTTCTTCCAAAAATGCCGGGACCGTCTCCTCCTGTTCTGCCTCAAACCGTTCACGCATCGCACGGTGCTTTAATTCGGATACGGAATATTTGTTTTTCCGCAAAATGTCTGTCTGATATGGATAACGCTGCGAAAACCACTGTTTTAACTGCCCGACCAGCTGTGTGTCCGCCGCTTCGATCTCCCCGATCCGCTCTGTCAGATTTTCATTTTGCTCTAACTGGTTTTCCACTTCGTCTAAGACAAGCTCTGCCGCTTCCACGATCCGGACCGGGTATTTTTCTCCATAAGAAAGCACTGCCGGAAGCACCCAGTCGAGATACCCTGCGGCACTTTCCCTTGTTAGATACGGAATCGCTGTGGTGTCGCTGGAATGTGCATGCAATGCTGCCTGCTGCCTGAAAAATTCCAGTTTTTCCGGGGCATCCTTTAATGTTCCGGTGAGAATGAGCTTTTCTTTTGCACGGGTTAAGGCAACGTAAAGTACACGAAGTTCCTCGCCGAGATTTTCCAGATCGATCTGCTTTGCAATCGCCTTCTTTGCGATAGTCGGTGATTTGATACGCTTTTTTCCGTCCATGTAGTCAAGACCAATACCAAGTTCCGGGTGAAGCACCATTTTGCTCCGTGTGTCCTGTTTATTGAAATTTTTGCCCATACCGCTCACAATCACAATTGGGAACTCAAGACCTTTGCTCTTATGGATACTCATGATCCGGACAACGTCCTCGTTTTCCCCGACCATGTCTGCCTCACCGAAATCCACATCATATTTCTGCAGTTCATCAATGTAACGCACAAAGTGAAATAGTCCCTTGTAACTCGTTTTCTCGTAGGCTGCGGCTTTTTCCAAAAGCATGTTTAAATTCGCCGTTCTTCTGTTTCCTGCCGGCATTGCCGCCACATAATGACCGTATCCGGTCTCGCGCAGGATGATCTCGATCAGCTCATGGATTGGAGTGTCCGGGACGAGCTGGCGTAATTGCGTGTATTTTTTGTAAAATTTGAGCAATTTCCGGTGAGCGGTCGACTCTATATCATCTTCTGTTTTCCCATCCTCTTCATAAAGTCCTTCTGCCAGTTCGAGCACCGCTTCATGAAAAGGTACACTGCCATCTTCAAGCCTTAACACTGCAAGCTCCTCATCGGTAAGCCCTGCCATCGGAGAGCGAAGCACTGCCGCCATCGGAATATCCTGTCTTGGGTTATCCAAAAGCCTCAGCATGGACAGTACCGTCTGCACTTCCACCGTGGAAAAATATCCGGTGGAAGAAACCGTGTGTGCCGGGATCCCATTCCCGTTCAGCACTTCCACAAGGGAATCCGCCCAGCCGGACAAACTGCGGAGCAATATTACAATGTCTGAATAATGTGCCATCCGAAGTTCCCCGGTCGCCTTATCGGTGACAGGCTGCGTTTTCATCAGGTGTCTGATCTCCTCCGCCACAATTTTTGCTTCTAATGTCTTCTTATCGGAAAGTTCGGTGTCCTCCAATAATTCGTCATTGCTGTCTGCGAGTAAAATCTCAGGTGTAAATCCATTTATCTGTTTCCCGGAAACTTTTTCATCTTCTGCTGCTTTTTCTCCAGCAGGATTTTCCTGCACTGGCATTGCCGGATAGCTTGCCCCCGGATACAGTGCAGCCTCCGCGTCATACTCCACATTTCCAAGACTCCGCGCCATAATTTTATAAAAAATATCGTTTGTGCAGGTTAAGACTTCCTCTCTGCTTCGAAAGTTTTTGTGCAGGTCAATACGCTGCGTGGTACTCTCTTCCAGCGAATAGGAATCGTATTTTTTCATGAAAAGTTCCGGTCTTGCGAGACGGAACCGGTAAATACTCTGCTTTACATCCCCGACCATGAAAATATTATTTTCCCCACGCTCCTCTCTGGAAATGGAGCGAAGCAGTGTCTCCTGCACTTCGTTGCTGTCCTGATACTCGTCGATCATGATTTCCTCAAAGGTATCCCGGAACTCTTCCGCAGTCTTTTTCGCCTTCTCCGTCTCCTCATCCACAAGGATCTGCAATGCAAAATGTTCCACATCATGAAAATCCACCAGATTTTTCCGGCGTTTTGCGGCTGCAAACTCCTCTGCAAACTGTTTTGTGAGGCGGACAACTTCTTCTAACATCGGCTCCGTGCGCTCTAACTGCTCTATCATCATCTCCGGCGAACAGAAAAAATATTGTTTGCAGAGTTTTTTCACCACATCCTTTGCCTGTTCCCTGAGACTTTTCACCAGCTCTAATTTATCAGGATCTCCCTCAAAACCTCTGCTGCTCGCAAGTCTGTCGTATTTGATATCGGAAAGCGCCACGGACAGTTCACAGAAAGATGTTAGTTTTGACAAACTCTCATATTTTTCCAGATCGCTGCGCACCGCTTTCTCATACATATCCGGTCCGTCATCCTGCTGTGTGACCGCAAGCGCCTGCTTTAGGAGCTGTTCGCAGTCTTTTAAGACAAAGCGGATGTTTTGCGTGAGCGGAGCAAGCCATTCTGCGCGGTCTAACTCCTCCCTGTTTTCGATGCGGTAGATTCCCACAAAGGAATCCAGCCATTTTTCCGGCCACGGATAACTTCTGGAAAACTCATATAATTGAAGGATCATCTCATTTAATGCTGCATCCGTCCGTCCCGATGCATAGCCCTCCACAAAATCAGAAAATGCTTCCGAAGGTTCCTCATAATTTTGTTCCAAAACTCTGCCAAGGACATCCTCGCGCAGTAATTTTAACTCACCCTCATCCCCGATACGGAAATTCGGTTCCAGATCGATCTCATGAAAATGATTGCGCACCACATACAGACAGAAGCTGTCGATTGTCGTGATCTGTGCATTGTGAATCAGGGTCAGCTGCCTTAACAGATGCTCATCCCCCGGCTGTTCGTCTAACGCTTTCTCAATCGCATTTCCGATTCGCTCCCGCATCTCTGCCGCTGCCGCATTGGTAAACGTCACAATCAGCAGATGGTCAATATCCACCGGATGATTTTTGTCTGTGATGATTTTCACAATCCGTTCTACTAAAACAGCGGTCTTTCCAGAACCTGCTGCCGCAGATACCAATATATTTCGATTTCTTAAGTCAATGACCTGCTGCTGCTCTGTGGTCCATGAAACTCCCATATTTCTCACTCCTGTTATTTACTGTTCCTGTTTTTCGTTTTCCATACGCTTTAACACCTCGTCCGCACTGTCAAATTTTTCCAGTTTATGATAGGAATATCCCGGCATCCGGGCGTCAAAACCGCAGACTGTGTGGTATGGACAGTAATCGCAGCCACTTTTTCCGTCCAGCGAGTATGGATGGATTGAAATATCCCCGGCAAAGATTTTTTTCCCGGTCTCTTTGATCTTCTCTCTCACATAGTCAGACATCACGGAAAAATCGTAGGTGCTGGCAGCCTTAGAAGTTGCTTTTAAGCTTCCATCCGCCTTTTTTCCAATTGGAATGACCGAAGAATTTCCGGCAAAATCTGAATCCATCGCCTCATAGATTTCCGGATCATCGTTCACCAGACCATTTAATTTCAACTGCTCCAAAACGCTGTTTTTTATCTCTGCCTCTGTCTCATTTCCAAGTCCGTCAACCATCGGATTCTGAATGTGATAGTAGAAAATACCCGCCGGTTCCGCTTTTTTGCCCGGATGGCGTTTTTCCTCTAATTCCAATGCCGCATTCATATAGACTACAAGCTGTAACTGCAGTCCATGATACAGATTGACAAGTGAAAAACTCGTATTTCCCGATTTATAATCAATGATCTTCACATAAACTTTATCCGGCGTCTCGTAGGTGTCCACACGGTCGATCCTGCCGAGCAGGTTCATTTTTTCCTCATCACTCAGCTGAAAACGGATGGCATCCAACTTATCTGCACGCGAAAAGGACACCTCAAAATCAGCCGGCACAAATTTCCCCTTCTGGATCTGGGTGGTGAGCGCCCAAACCGTGCGCTTGATGGTCTGGCGCATCCGGCCGGTCAGATAACGGTTTCTCACGTTCTCAAACGCTCCGGCATTTTTGCACCCGGCAATCGCGTCATCCATGCTCTCCTCTATAAATGTCTCCTGCACATCCTCCGGGATGTTAAACCAGGTGTACTCTGATTTTTCCACTCGTCTGGAAAAATGCTCGAGCGCATCATGATAAATATTTCCCATGTCCACGCTTGCGAATTCCAAAAGCTGACGCTCCTTTAGGCGTAAACCGTAATTCAGATAATGTGCGTAGGCACACGCCGCAAAACGCTCCAGTCTTGTGACGCTGTTCTCCAACACGGTTCCATAAAGTGCCTGCGTCACTGCGTGGCTGATTGGCTCGTCGCTGTGTATCACATACGACGCTTTTAACAGGCGGTCGGCTTCCTCTTTCCAGTTTTCATCTGAAAGATAAAACTTTGCAAGCGCATTCCACACCTCTTTATTCGCTGGCTCTGATAACTTTTCCTCTGTCTGATCTGCCTCTGACACAGTTTTTTCATTCTCCCCGGACCATGCCTCATCCTGCAGTCCCTCCAGGAAAAACGCCATGCTGCTCTCCGGCGTCATGATACAGTCTGCAGAAGTCGTCTCCCCGATCTCCTCCACAGTTTTTTCCGGAAACATTTTCAAGAGCGTTCCGACAAAGTACGACCTTCTGAGCGCTTTTCCGTCCGCATTCACTTTCGAAAAGGTCACATATAAAAAGTCAGACGGTTTCGTCACATTCAGATACAGATAAAACCGCTGGATGAAAACTTTTTCACGCGCACCCGGTGCAAGCTCCAGATGGCAGGCTGCCATTTTCTCACGCTCAAACTGTGAGATGATTCCTCCGGCATTGCCTGCTTTCGGCACAACACCGTCATTGACACCGATAAAAAACAAGATTTTGATATGGTTCAATCTGGTACGCTCGATATCACCGATCGTCACCTTATCATTCCCCGGCGGGATCACGCCGACTCTTGCCGCCTCGAACCCGGCGTCTAAAATATCCGCATACTCCCTGACCGGAAGTACCTCATCTCCCAAAAAGTCCACGACCTTATCAAAAAGATCCATGACGATCCTGTAAATCTGGGCGTACTCTTTCGCCTTGACCTGATTGCCCTGCCGCTCAAATTCGAGTTCTTTTTGTTTCAGTTTTTGCTCTATTTCTAATTTTTCAATCAATTCATACAACGCGGTGGTTCCGTCCCGCACGGTCTTTCCCTGGGCAAACGCTTCCGACAGCGGTGCAAAGAAGCCATAAATCTTTTCCCGCACCTCATTCATTTCTGTGAGGTTCTCTTTTTCCGTGTCGTCGAACACAAATGTCCACTGTTTTTCCCATTTTTTTCTGCCACGTATCCCCTTGGCAAGCACGTAGTTTTCCAGCAGATCGATCTGCCGTTCTGTGATGCCGGTCAGTCCGCAACGAAGGAAACGGAACACGCTCTCATAAGAGAAATCAAGTTCCACCACTTCAAGCACCGCACGGATAAACTCGATAAACGGATGAAATAAAATGGTTCTCGTCTGGTCGAGAAAGTATGGAATTTCATACGCCGTAAAGATCTCGTCCACATAGTTGTCGTAAAGCCCCACATCCCCGGTCACCACTGCAATATCCTTATAACAGTAATGCTTTTCACGGACAAATTTCGTGATCTCGCGCGCCACAAAGTGTAGTTCTTCCCTTGGATTTTTAAGGCTTACGATCCGAAGTTCGTCCTCCTTCTGCCGCCATTTATGATAATACGGACGGAACAGATTCTGCTCCATGAAGTACAGGGAGGGTGCATTTTTATACCTGTGTTTTTTTCCATCGGATAACACAACCGGCTCCTCCACCGTGATGTGAAGCTCCTCCGCCATTTTCATCAGGACCGACACCGTTTTTTTACTCATGGAAAAAAGTTCCTGTCCGCCCCTGCAATGGTAAAAATCCTCGCCTGCATCCATCGTCACGGAGACAATGATACGCTCTGATAACACTAAAAGTTTCCTGAGAAGCTGGTTCTGTATCGGTGTAAACCCGGTAAATTCGTCAAACACGATCACGCTGTCTTTTATGATACCAGAATCCTCTGCAACGTCACACAACAGCGATAACACTTCCTCAGCGGTGATATACTGCCCCTTGAGATATTCGGAAAAACTGTGATACATGACCGAGATATCCTGCATTTTCAGGCGCAATGTCTCTCCGACATCCTCTGTCTCCAAAAATGTATCCAATTTTTCCGGTGACACATTGTACTGCGTCAGCTCGGAAATGAGGGATTTTACCTCACTGATATATCCCATCCGGTTTAAGTTGCCGCCCAGCACGCTTAAGTTTTTCTTCTGCTCCCCTGCAAGTTTGCGGAGTACCAGATTTTTTCCGGTCTCCTCCAGCACACGGAGGTTTTGTTTTCCAAGCTCGTCAAACACACGGTATGCAAGGCGCGCAAAACTCAACACATCCACATTCATGATGGCGTGTGACTTTTCAAGCCGCACAAGCTCGCGCTGTGTCTGCATGGTGAACTGCTCCGGCACAAGCACCAGATAATTTTTCTCCGGATGCTCTGCCGCCTCTTTTAGTATGTTCCTATATAAATAGGATGATTTTCCACTTCCTGAATTTCCGAAAATAAATTGCAGCGACATGTTTTTCCCTTACTTTTTTCAAATTCTAATTTTCGTTTTCTGTTCCTTTTCATAGTACATCATTCTGCCTTTTTTTACTAGTACGGCGTTTCGTTATTTGCAGGACGATGTACCAGTCAAAAAAAGCTGCCATACAATCCGGGAATTTCTCCTTTCAGTACGACAGCCGTAATCACTGATCTCTATTTCTGTGCTTTTGTTTTTTTCTTCCGGTAACCATTGATGTCATATTTTCTTTCATACTCATCAAAGTATGCCATGTAAGTGTCATTCTTTAACTCGCGGACACTCTTTAAATACTCATGGGTATCAAAGTCTGCCGCCTCAAGCTCGATCATGGCAACTGCGATGTTCGAGCAGTGTGCTGCGATTCGTTCCAGGTTCGTCAGCAGATCATTAAACGCAAATCCCTGCTTCATCTCACATTTTCCGGTGCGGAGTCTTGCGATATGACGCAGTTTCAGTTCATCGCAGAGGATACCGATCAGTTCGCGGAGTGGTTCTACTTTTGCCGCCATCTCAAGGTCGTCCGCACAGAATGCATCCACTGCAAGACTGACACACTCTTTTACTGCATTCTCAAGCACATCCAGCTCATACTGTGCCTCGTCCGAAAATGCAATTTTCTTTTCGTTCAGCTCCGCCGCAACCTCTGAGATATTCACCGCATGGTCGCCCAAACGTTCGAAATCACTCACTGTATGCAAAAACTTGGATACCTGCTTCGCCTGGCTTCCATTCATCTCATGCGTGGACATCTGCATCAGATAGGTTCCCAGCTTATCCTCATATTTATCGATCAGTGTTTCCTTTTCCTGTACCTTATTAAACTTTTCTGTCGAATACACAAGGAACAGGCTTAACGCACGCAAAATATTCTTTCTCGCCTTCTTTGCCATGCCGTTCATCGCAAGATGGCTCTGTGTGATCGCAAGATCCGGGTAAGCAAGGAAACGCTCCTCGAGCAGATCGAAGTCTGCCTGATCCTCCTCGTCCTCCGGCGAATCTTTTACAACAAGATAAACAATTTTTTCAATCCATTTGATAAATGGAAGAAGTACTAAAATCGTTGCCGCACGGAAAACCGTGTTTAACATTGCGATCAGTACCGGGCTCATGGTGGCATTCATAAACGGGAAATGCACCACAGCATTGACAGAATAGAATACAATTGACCAGAACAGCATGCCGAACAGATCGTTAAACAGATAGATCAGGGCTGTTCTCTTACCATTTTTGTTCGTTCCGATCGAGGAGAGCAGAACCGGACAGGCTGCGCCGACACCAATACCCATGGTAATAGGAAGCGCCGCTGCAAAAGTGATCGTTCCACTCATGGACAACGCCTGAAGGATACCGACTGAGGCAGATGCACTCTGCAATACCGCTGTAAATAAAATACCTGCCAGTATACCTGCCGCCGGATTCTTAAACATTGTCAATACATTCACAAAATGCTCGTTATCTTTTAATGGTGCAACTGCCCCACTCATGGTCTGCATCCCCACCATCAGGATGGAGAACCCAAGCATAATGTCACCGACATTTTTAAAGCCGGATTTTTTTACAAACATTTTAAAGATAATACCAATGATCGCCACGATCGCTGAGATGGTCGCTGTGGACAGCAGCTGTGCAATTCCATTTGAGCCGTCAATGTACGACAAACACAAAATCCAGCCTGTCACACTCGTTCCGATGTTAGCTCCCATGATGATACCGATCGCCTGCGCAACCTTCATCATTCCGGAGTTTACGAAGCCGACAACCATAACAGTCGTTGCGGAGGAGGACTGGATGATCGCTGTCACAGCAGTTCCAAGCAGCACTCCTTTCAACGGTGTGTTCGTCAGCTTATAAAGAACCAGCTCCAGCTTATTTCCCGCCACTTTCTTCAGTCCGTCTCCCATCAGGGACATACCAAAAAGGAACAGTGCCACTCCGCTGAGCAGCGATAAAATAATAGTAAATGTTGTCATTTGTACTCCTAACTACGTTATGCATTCTAACGTATCCCTGTCTGCAATTTTATTTACAAACTTTTTACATGATTTTTACATTTAACCGACATTTCTTATTATACTGTACCTCATGGCAAAATCACAATCATTTTATTTCTATTTTAAAATTTTTTACATTTCGCCTAGGAAAATACCGTTTTCAGACAAAATTATTATCACTTTTTTATCTATTCTCATTTAGTGAGAGCAGATTCAGCCTTTTTTGTCTGCACCTCTCCGCTCAATCCCTGTTTTCTTATAGTATTCTGCCTTATCCTCATACATGCGCTTCTCAGCTTCCTGCAGAAGTTCATCCAGATGTGTGTCCGCCCTGTCCTGCCAGATCACTCCCACTGCGATATTTACGTCCTTCTCAGCTGTCAGACACTCTAACTGCCTTATGCGTTCCGCCAACGTGTCCTGATCGATCTGCGCGCACAATACAAGCAGCTCATCTCCCCCGATACGGAATACGCCGTAATCGCCAAACACCTGCTCCAGACATGCACCGGCTCTAAGGATCAGGTCATCCCCTGCCTTATGTCCCAGTGTGTCATTCACACCTTTTAAACCAGTAACGTCACAATAAACTACGCCGATGCTCTGCTCCGGATTGATCTGTCTCACATACTTTTCCATCGCAAAGCGGTTTCCAAGCTGAGTCAGCGCATCCTTATAGCTCAGATCTTCCAGACGCCTCATCAGATTCCTGCGTTTGATACAGGACTTGAGAAAAGAACCCATGATCTGAAGCATATCCGACGTATATTCCAATGAAACTGCCGGCGGATTGTCAACTCCGTAAAAAGCAATGATTTTTTCCGCATCATAAATTGGCATGGCAACAATGGAATGGATATTCTGCCGCTTCAGATTTTCATATTGAAACGGATCACTCAGGCGCATCTCCTCAATATCCGGTATCCGGACATATTTTCCCTCCTCAAAAATGTGATACCAGTTCTCACAGATCTCCGGCGGAAGATTCTGGAGATTGTCGATCTCCGGTGGCACTCCCGGCGCTGTCCATTCATATGTATTATCATCCCTGCCATCTCTGTTCCTCTCAAAAATATACGTTTTCTCTCCGTTCAGCGCTTTTCCGAGATATTCCAGAATAATACGGATCGTCTCGTCCGGCGACTCGGCAGAAAGTGCTTCCTTCAATGCCTCGTTGACAAAGGACTCCATATCCCTGTACTTCTGGATCATCTTGTCCTGTGAACGCTCCTCGCTGATATCTATACTGATCTCGATCCGGTACTTTTTCTTTGTGACAGGATCTTCCACCAGGGTATCTTTCAACATCATGTATTTATCGATCACCGGATTATAATAACGCCACTCGACAAACTTTCCGGCACAAAGCCTATCATTATTGCACATGCCGCAGGGAACAGAAGATTTCTGCAGCACCTCGTAACATTTCATCCCTTTCACATCATCCATGGACTGTAATCCATACACCTCTAACAGTTTGCGGTTCATATAAACAAGCTCATCTGTCTCTATGTCTGTAGCGTACACGTACTCACCCAGATTATCAAAAAACTTCCAGATAACTTCTATTTCGTTCATTCTTTATACTCCGTTTCATGCAGATATGAAATTTTTATATAAAAATCTGTATAGTAAAATAGCACCTCCTGCGAGGTACTATCCCACTATACGCCTTTATTGCGCAGATTGCAAACAAACTCTTCCATAAACTTCTTTTTTTCACAGGGTTTTCCAAAGAAATATCCCTGAAGATAATCTGCCTGCAGTTCTTTCATCTTAAGATGCCAGTCTTCTTCTTCGATCCCTTCCACACAGATGCGGATGCCGATGCTGTGGACCATCTCAATGATCTTTTTAAACAGCTCATAATCCCGTTCGCAGCTCATTGCCTTTGCTGTGAAATCCTTGTCCATTTTCACATAGCCAGGATTCATGTCACTGATGCAGTGGAGATTGGAATACCCGGTTCCAAAATCATCGATCACGAACTGAATCCCATTTTCCTCAAGCACTTTCCTGAATTTACAAAAGGCCGGTGTCATATCCATGAAGCCGCTTTCAGTCATTTCTATGCAGATGCGATCCGGCGTCAGTCCATTGTCCCTGACCGCAGTGAGTATCTTGTCTGCGATCTTTCCATGCTCGATCTGATAACAGGAAATATTCACGTTCACCCTGAATTCCGGTATATATTGCTGTATCTCACGGCACATTTTTGCTGCCTCATTTAACACAAACCTTCCCGCCGGAATGATCAGTCCTGTCTTTTCCAGAAGCGGTATAAACTCGACCGGAGACAGCCACTCCTTGCCTTCCTCTGTCACCATGGTATACCGCATCAGTGCTTCTGCACCGATCACACGCCCGGAAACACAATCCACGATCGGCTGATAGTATACTTCAAAACCTTCACACCCGTTAGCAATGGAACTTCTCAGTGCACTTATAATTCTTCCATTCCGCTGGAATTTCTCGTAATCCTCCTGCCTGTAAAAATAGATGTTATTTTTTCCCATCTGTTTTGCCTTTTTCAGGGAAAATTCAAACTTTTTGCGGCATTCCTCGTAGCCTTCTGCCACAGTCGAGGCATCGATCACTCCTGCGGAAACTGAAAATACAACTTCATATTTTTCAGAGATGATGAATTCGTCTATTTTCTCACCGATCCTTTTTTTGAGCTGTATGGCATCATCCATGGAAGTACTGTCAAGATCCACGATCACATACTGACCTGCGATCAGATGAAAGAGTCTCTGATTTTCGGACAGACACTCTTTCATACAGTCTGCAACACTTTTTAACACATAGTCGCCATAATTGCTGCCATGTGTTCCATTCACCGCTGCAAAATCATCAATTCCAATATGCATAAGAAATCCGGTCGTCACAGGTTTCTTCTGTGACCGCAGGTAATCACAAAATTCCATTCCGCCTAAAAGTCCGGTCACATTATCAGCCCGCCGCTGGTTTCCGGTCTCATTCAGACATCCCACCAGATACCCCGGCTTTCCATCTTCATCATCGATCACCACTCCGCGGCAGTTGACCCATACCGGAAGCCCGTTTTTGTCTAGCCACCGGTAATGGATATCATGCACCTTTTCCTTTCCGTCCATCACTGCCTGCATATGCTTTTCAAACATAGCACGGTCTTCTTCGTAGACAGCCGACATGATCTCCTGCTTTGCATTTCTCATATATGTCTCAGAGATCATAAACCGATCCAGGGCAGACTGGGATATTTCCATCTTATTGTTCTGGAGGTCTAATACATACAGGTAATCATCCATGCACTCCGCTATGATCTCCAATAAGACTTCTGCTGTCAGATCTCCTAATATTCCATATACATCCTTATTCATAACCAGAGAACCTTCCCTTTTTCTTTTGCGTTTGTACTCCTGCGCATCCAGTTGAATTTATCTGGTCCGATATTATTTTTTATGCTTTGCAACTTTAAATCTGCGGATCATTGCACGTAAATTGTCTGCTTCGCTGCTCATCTCCTCACTTGCAGCCGCACATTCCTCTGAAGTAGCTGAATTCGTCTGTACTACATCATTGATCTGCTCGATTCCTTCATTGATCTGGCGGATCTCTGCTGTCTGTGTCTCTAAGGTGTCTGCGATATTTGTCACTTCACTTGTGATCGTTTTTGAATTCTCTGCCACTTCCTCTAACTGTGCTGCTGTTTCCTTTGCCACTATCATACCTTTTTCAACAGCATTCACAGAGCGCTCGATCAGTGCCGCAGATTCCTTTGCCGCCTCTGCACTCTGATCTGCCAGGACATTTACCTGATTTGCAACGACTGCGAAACCTTTTCCTGCCTCACCGGCTCTTGCAGCCTCAATAGATGCGTTTAAGGCAAGCAGGTTGGTCTGGGATGCGATCTCATTGATCGTCGCAATGATCTTGTCGATCTCCTGCGATGCATCATTGATCTCGTTCATGGAACCGACCATCTCCTGCATCTTTCCGTTGCTCTCGATCAGCGCCTGTCCAAGCTGTTCCACTTTTCCGCTGATCTCCTTTGCTGCCTGTGAATTGTTTGCCACCTGTTCGGAAACACCGGTAACGGTAGCGGTCAGTTCCTCGACAACTGCTGCCTGATTCGTTGCGCCGTCTGCAAGCTCGTTCGAGCTGGATGCCACCTGTTCTGCTCCGTTGGATACCTCATCGGAAACCCTCTGGATTCCTCTTACCGTATCAGACATGCTGTTCTGGAACTCCATAAAGGATTGTAAAATACCAACAAAGTCCCCTCTCCACTCTACCTCTGGCTGTACATCAAAATTGCCCTCTGAGAACTGTTTCATGGAGCGGTCAATATCATCGACATACGTTCCAAGGATACGGATGGACTTACGCATGCTGTGTGCAAGTCTTCCGATCTCGTCCTCGGAGTGGTATTCCAGCTGGCTGTGCAGATTTCCTTCCGTGAGTTCCTTCGCCACGTCCTCGATCGCATGTAATGGTTCCAGAATGGTTTCAAGTACCATCCTGCTCACTTTCTTTGCGATTGCCCATGCAAGGAGCAGGAAGATAATGATCACTGCAATACCGGCAACTGCACAGAAGATCGTGCTCTGGACAGCCTTACTTCTCTGTTTATCAGTCAATGCATCTAATTTCTTTGAAATTTCTACTAAGCTGTTTAATGCAGGGGTACACTTATTTAAGATACCATCGACAGCCTGATCTCCCTTTCCGGCTTTGATTTCTTCCATGATCTCATATCCGATCGTTCCCCAGTCCGTAAGCGCACCTTTATATTCTGTATAGAGGTCCTCTGTAATGACACCTGTGCCGTGTAAAACATTCATCTGTGTATCTACGGTCCCGAGAAGTTCCTCCACCTTCTCCTCGTAGCTGTCGTAAGTGGATTCGTCATCATTCAGCGCCATTTCACGGATATTTCTTGCTGCTGCATTTATATTAATTCTGCATGTTTTTACTGCCTGATCTGCTGCGTTGACATTATTGACATAATTCATCATATTGGCAAACAGAATGCCTATTGCAATAATAGAAATCACTCCTGACAGCAGCATCATGGTAATGACTTTTCTATAACCGTAACTGATTCTTTCCTGCAGATGCATATTTTCAAGTTTTGTTTTCGTTGTACTCTTTTGTGACAGCATAAATTGTATTTTCCTTTCCATCCTAATATACTTTTTTCTTTCTCTGATATATTAATTTTTCCAGTCTGACAATGAATTAATTGCCTCGCTTTATTTCACTTTTTATCTGTTTTTTTCTGCTGCCCCCCCCCCGAAAAATCTGACAATTTTCTTTTGTTTTTTCAGATTATATTCGCTTTTTTTCCGTCTGTCAAACCTTAAATTGCTTTTTTTATCAATTATTTGTATGAAAACGTTTCTTTTTTTTGCAGTGCGTACATATGTCTTTCTGTAGTGGAATTTGAATCCTTTTTCCTGTGCCAGATATTGTCTCTTAAATTGTGTTTCCGACCGCTTCCTTTGCGAGCCGGTCTGCTTCTTCATTGCCATCCACACCGGAATGACCTTTTACCTTGACAAATTTAATCTGGATTTTATTTTTTGCAGACTGCATATAGTCATAGTAGGCAATCGTGCCCTGTCTGTTCCGTTTCCAGGCTCCCTCTGCCCACATCTCGATTCCCATGTAGTCGTAATAAATCGTCACTTCCGGAAGTTTTAACTCGATTGCACGTTCTACTGCAGCCATCGCTCCTAATATTTCTCCTGAAACATTGCGCATAGATGCCATCTCCGCATCTTTTCCGCTTCCCTGCAGCACTTCTTTCTCTCCATTATGAATGAGAAATCCGCCGTAGCCGTAGACTTTGGTGGCAATGTTGTAAGAGCCGTCGACGAAAGCGTAGACTGCCGGATTCTGTTCCTGCTTCCCTGTATCTGGTTTTTCTGCTTTTTCGCTCCGCTTTCTGGATGTGCCTTCTGCATCCACGAAGGCTTCCGCTTCCTCAAGTGTTTTGAAGCTTTTGTATACGGCACCCGGAAAACCGTCTACCATTTTTTTGCAATCATCCCAGCTGTTGTAGATTCCCGGAATTTTACCTTTTTGTACTGCGTAGAATTTTGATGCCATGTATGCTTCCTTTCTCATTTATGTTTCAATAAATAATTGCGAAACTCGTCATAATCTTCTTTCAATTGTTCAAAATTAACAAAATTTTCGAAAACACGCTTTCGCTACGTGTCGCTGGTAACGGTACTAAGAAGCCAGCCACAACTTACAGTTGTACCTGCCTTCTAAGAACCGACCGCTCCCCAGTGTTTTCTCAAGCTTTTGTTAATTTTTCACAATTTAATTTAGATTTTCATGAGTTTCGCAATTGTCTATTGATATTTCATTATGATAATTCCAGCCTGCAGCTTCCTCTCATCTGCAGTGGACATTCGTAAACATTTTCGTCCCCATTTCTTCCGATATAGGACAATGGGCATTTTCTGCAATCCTCTAATACAAAATCTGCCGGAACATCAAACTCGATTTTCGCTTTTTTACTTCCTTTTGCCTCATTCTCATGCCTGATATTGTCCCAGCTTAATTTCTGTCCGCATCCCTGACATTTTTCACTGCCGGTTGCAACTGCGCGTTTGCATGTCGGACAGGCATAGTACTCTTTCCCTGTCATATCCTTTGTCTCTATTACCTCTGATGGGAACTGTTTGATCAGTTCTGCTCTTAAATCGTCCTGCATTTTTTGTCTCCTGTATTCTAATTTTTTATTTAAAGCATGTGATGTTTGTTGTTATCGCCATTCTCACTCACCATCACTGTAAATGCCAACAACTTATTTTATCACAACAATTTTTAAATTTCACTAACATTTATATCAGTATTTTGAAATATTTTCTATGTAATGCGCCATTGCAAAAATTGTCGATTTTTCAAAGTTTTTGCATTTCAGTGCATAAACTTTATGTCCAGATCACGGAATCAATGACAAGTGAAGATGTTCGCAAAAGAGAATTAACACCACCCCAAAAAAGGAACCAGAGATTTTCTCTGGTTCCTCAAAATTATAGTATATTCTTCATGAACTGGAATTTTACGCTTCCTGATTCATATTCGCCAGCTTCGCAGCCTGGTCGGCTGCGATACATGCATCAATGATCTCCTGAATATCACCATTCATGATCTTATCTAATTTGTAAAGTGTCAGATTGATACGGTGGTCTGTCACACGTCCCTGTGGGAAGTTGTAGGTTCTGATCTTTTCAGAACGGTCACCGGTACCGATCTGGCTCTTACGAAGCTCGGCTTCTGCATCATGTGCTTTCTGCTGTTCTAAGTCAAATAATTTTGTACGGAGTAAAGCAAACGCTTTTGCTTTGTTCTGGATCTGTGATTTCTCAGTCTGGCTGTAGATCACGATTCCAGTTGGGATATGTGTTAAACGAACCGCAGAGTCTGTGGTGTTGACACACTGTCCACCTGCTCCTGAAGCACGGCAGACATCGATACGGATATCTTTCTCATCAATCTGTACGTCAACATCTTCTGCTTCCGGCATCACAGCTACGGTAATAGTAGAGGTATGGATACGTCCGCCGGATTCTGTCTCAGGCACACGTTGTACACGGTGCACACCGGATTCGTACTTCATAACCGAGTAAGCACCTGCTCCTGTGATCATGAATGTCACGCTCTTCATACCGCCGATTCCGGTATCGTCACATTCCATAATCTCTGTTTTCCAGTTCTTCGTCTCTGCATAATGCTGATACATACGGTAAATCTCTGCCGCAAATAATGCTGCCTCATCTCCACCGGCACCGGCACGGATCTCCACGATAACGTTTTTGTCATCGTTCGGATCTTTTGGTAAAAGAAGAATTTTTAATTCGTTCTCTAATTCAGCAACACGGCTTTTTGCCTCGTTTAACTCCTCTTTTGCAAGCTCGCGCATTTCTTCGTCGGTTTCTTCCTCTAACATTGCAAGGGAATCCTCAATATTCTGTTTGCACTGCTTATACTCTTTGTAAGCCTCCACGATCGGTAAAATATCGCTCTGCTCTTTCATCAGCTTACGGAAACGTTCCGGATTGTTCGCTACATCCGGCTCACTTAATTCGCTCATCAACTCTTCATAACGGATGAGTAAGTCCTCTAATTTATCAAACATATTTCTCCCTCATTTCTGTCTAATCAAATATCGTGATTTCATCACTCAATAATTTCGCCGTTCGTCAAATGCAAATAAATTTGCATTTTTCTCTCTTTCGCTCATTACATCTCTACACTCTGATGCCGCTACAACATCCCAGTCACAACCCTGTCATTTCCTGCAAGGTCCTTTTTCACGCAGACGTTTGAAAATCCTGCGTCTGTCATCATTTTAGATACATCTTTTCCCTGATCATACCCAATCTCAAACATCAGAGAACCGCCAGAATTCAGATAATCTTTACTCTGTTCCACGATCCTGCGGTAAAAGTAAAGTCCATCCTCTTTTCCGTCTAACGCCTCGATCGGTTCAAACACCTGCACCTCCGGCATGAGCTGCGGGATCACATCTGTCGGGATATAAGGCGGATTTGATACGATCACATCAAACTTCTCCGTGACCATCTCAAAAAGGTCGCTGCGTTCAAAAAGAACCGGAACCTCATTTAATTTTGCATTCTCTTTTGCAACGTTGACCGCCTGCTTGGAGATATCAACTGCATATCCTTTCACGCCCTCAACGTTATGCAAAATACTGATAATGATACAACCGGAACCGGTACACATATCAAGTACTTTCATTCCCGGCTTTACCTTTTTTAATGCTTCCTCCACAAGTGTCTCTGTGTCCTGTCTCGGAATCAGGACATTGGAATTTACCTTGAATTTCAGTCCCATAAATTCCGTTTCTCCCACAATATACTGCAACGGGATATGCTCTGCACGCTTTTTGACGGTAAGTTCATATTCCTTCAGCAGATCATCAGGAAGATCATCTTCCATATGCATATAATAAAATTTACGGTCTATCTTACAGCCCATTTCCAGCAGCAGCCATGCATCTGTTTTCGCATCTGCAATATGCGACAGCTCCAGCACTTTCTCTCCATGGGCAACAGCTTCCCGATATGTCATTCTTATCTCACGCCCTTCTAATTCATTTCCCGACGGATTTCTTCCACATAAGGTTTCCAGTCAAAAACAGCCTCCACAGAGGCAATTCCAACTTCGATCATCTCATCGTCCGGTTCCTTTGTTGTCAAACCCTGCAGCCATAATCCGGGCTTGCTCAAAAGATTCACAACTGCATTATCGCTTCTTCCCGCCAGCCGGATAAACTCATAGGACACACCCGCGATCACCGGGATCAGAAGCAGACGAAAAACCACACGGAGGATTGGAGAATCCACGCGGATAAACATAAAAAACAAAATGCTGACTAACATTACGATCAAAAGAAAACTTGTTCCACAGCGTTTATGGAATCTGGAACTTTTTCTCACATTTTCCACGGTAAGATCCATGCCATGTTCAATGCAGTTGATGCATTTATGTTCTGCACCATGGTACATATAAACACGCCGGATATCCTTCATCAGAGAGATAAGTGCTACATATCCGATGAAAATCACCAGACGGATCACTCCCTCTGACAATGCGATCACCCACTGGGATGTAATTACTTTCTGAAACAGAGTAGATATATAATATGGAAGCATCATAAATACTGCCACAGCAAGAACGATCGATAATACAACCGTTCCACCCATCATGGCATTTTCCTGCTTCTTCTCTTTCTGCTCCTGTTTCCTGCGCTCTTCCTCCGTCATTGGCTCTTTTTTCTTCTTATCCTCTTCTTCCTCTTCAAAAAAAGAAGCTGAATAAGTCAATGTCTGCATTCCCAGTACAAGCGACTCTATAAAACTGAATACACCTCTTAAAATCGGCATATTTCTTATTTTCTTATTCCTGATGATCCCAGTATATTCTGAAACCTTCACTTCAATCTCATGGTCAGGCTTTCTCACTGCAACAGCGTACTTTTCCTGATTCTTCATCATCACGCCTTCCATGACAGCCTGTCCGCCAATTCCTGAATATCTCATTTTAAAAACCATGTCTTTCTCATAGAGTTTCCATGTTCTAAAAAAGGTTGAGATTTAATAACCTCAACCTTATCTGTAACCACTTTTTTCTATTTGTTGATACCGTATTTCTTGTTGAACTTATCAATACGACCATCAGCTCTGTTAGCTTTCTGCTGACCTGTGTAGAATGGATGGCATTTAGAACAGATCTCAACGTGGATATCTTCCTTTGTTGATCCTGTAACAAATGTATTTCCACAGTTACATGTAACAGTTGCCTGATAATAATCTGGATGGATTCCTTCTCTCATGATTTTCACCTCTTCTATTCTTATCGTTGATTTGTTATGCTTGTTCTATATTCTTTATGCCCGTATACCCGATTCGCATATGGCACTTACTGCAAGAATATACACGATATAAAAAACTGTCCAGAATCTGTAAAAGATTCTTTATCCCGATAAACAGCTTTTAAAGTATAGCATACGCTTCATGGTAAATCAAGATATTTTTTAAATAATTCTATTTTTCTTTACCATTGCAATATATTCTTTATTATTTTTTGTGCGGGCAAACATATTTAAAATATTCTCCACTGCCTCATCTGCACGCATACCATTGTAAGCCTTGCGCATGATCTCCACTGCCTCTAACTCATCCGGGTCAAGCAGCAGGTCTTCTCTTCTGGTTCCTGACTTTACAATATCGATTGCCGGGAACACACGTTTTTCGGAAAGTTTGCGGTCGAGTACAAGTTCCATGTTACCGGTTCCCTTAAACTCCTCGAACACAACGTCGTCCATCTTACTTCCAGTATCTACCAGTGCTGTTGCAAGAACGGTAAGACTTCCGCCCTCTCTCATATTTCTGGCTGCACCAAAGAAACGTTTTGGCATATGAAGGGCTGCCGGATCAAGACCACCGGATAACGTACGTCCACTTGGTGGAACTGTGAGGTTGTATGCCCTTGCAAGACGTGTGATACTGTCGAGCAGGATCATGACATCTTTATGATGCTCCACGAGACGTTTTGCACGCTCGATGACCATCTCGGATACTCTCTTATGATGTTCCGGTAATTCGTCAAATGTAGAATAAATAACTTCTACATTATCGCCTTCGATCGCTTCCTTGATATCGGTAACTTCCTCCGGTCTTTCATCAATCAGTAAAATGATCAGATGCATGTCCGGGTTGGATGCCGTAACCGATTTTGCAATCTCTTTTAACAGAGTTGTCTTACCTGCTTTTGGCTGGGAAACGATCATACCACGCTGTCCTTTACCAATTGGCGAGATCAGATCCACGATTCTCATCGCAACACTGCTACCCGGTCTCTCCAAACGGATTCTCTGATTTGGGAAAATCGGTGTAAGATCTTCAAAATTCTTTCTCTGCTGGATCACGCTTGGATGATAACCGTTGATCGTTGTAATATATAATAATGCAGAGAACTTCTCCTGCTGTGTTTTGATTCTTGTGTTACCACAGATAATATCACCTGTTTTCAGATTGAACTTACGGATCTGGGATGGAGACACATAAACGTCATTCTCCCCCGGCAGATAATTGTCGGAACGGATAAATCCGAATCCATCCTGCATAACCTCAAGAATTCCATTCACAGTGATTCCGCTGTCAAGATTCTTGATCGTATCATCCTGGCTTGCTTCCTCACGCTCTCCCTCTTTTGATCCCTCTTTGGCTGATTCTGCTGAATCTGCTCTTTTTCTCTCCGGTTTCTCGGAAGGAGCTGACTGTTCCTGTTTTTTCTCCGATTCTTTTGCCGCTTTTTCTTTTTCCTTCTTCGCATCCTCTGCAAGCATTGCTTCTACAAGATCGGCTTTCTTCATTGTGGAAGTGCTTTTAATTCCTCTTGATTTTGCTAAATCACGCAAAACCGTTGCTGATAAGCTTTCATATTTTTCTCTCATTCAATGACTCCTTAATCATAATTGTATCATTTGGGAACAACGTCTGAATCGACTAAATGAATCTGTAACTGCGATTTATTATACAACACTTTTTACGAAATAGGAAGTCCTAATTTTCTTGATTAATAAAAAAGGAAATGTTATCACGGGAGTTTGACAGTTGAATATCAAGAAAAGTACTTGCAGGTCTTATAAAAC